>Ga0209770_10000750_pt1 | contig 17374 bp, 11 predicted proteins | sample LauGreSu1BDMLBDD_2_FD_187572 | JGI IMG/M metagenome (GOLD analysis project Ga0209770, IMG submission 187572) | Freshwater lake microbial communities from Lake Michigan, USA - Su13.BD.MLB.DD (SPAdes) (version 2) | ecosystem: Environmental > Aquatic > Freshwater > Lake | place: Lake Michigan, USA...
CCCTGGTCGATCCAACCGGACAAGCCGTGAACCCTGAGCCGAGGTAGGCAGCGTCAACTGGGCTCTGGCCACCCGTCCTTCCAGCCCTATGTTCTGGCCCAATGACGGCTCTCGATGTCGCGGCCCTGGGCGTGGCCCTGGTGATCATGATGGTGGGATTCCTGGGGTCGGTCCTTCCGGGGATCCCTGGCCCGCCCCTGATCCTGGCGGCGGCGGTAGTCCACAAACTGGTGCGCGGTGATGCCGGGGCGAGTGGGTGGGTGATCGCCGTCCTGACGCTGATGACGGGGCTCTCGTTGGCCCTCGACTTCATCGCGACCTTCAGGGATGCGCTCTTTGCGGCCGGCTGGCAACTGATCGGCGTGACGAAACGGGAAGAGCCGGCGGTCCAGACCGAGACGGTGAACGTCGCGGCATCCTATGCCGCGAACGGCCGGCTCATCTTCGCGCGCATGTCGCAGGAGCCTGACGGCCCGTATCACGTGAATGTGGCCGACGTGGGCGCCGAAGACTGGACCACGGCGCTGGCGAACGACTGCCGCATCCGGGCGCACAGCATCCAGTTCGATCTCGACCGCGCGACGTTGCGCCCCGAGGCGACGCCGACGCTCGAGAAGCTGGCGGCCACGCTCGCGGCGCGAACGGCGCCGGCGGTGGAAGTGCAGGGTCACAGCGACAACATTGGGCCGGCCGGCGACGCCGCCCGGCAGCGGCTGTCGGAGACTCGTGCCAGGGCAGTCGTGGCGTGGCTGGTGGAGCACGGGGTTCCGGCCGCCAAGCTGTCGTCCCAGGGGTACGGCAAAACGCGGCCCATCGCCGCCAACGACAGCGACCTGGGCCGCGCCCTGAACCGGCGGATTGAAATCGTCAGGCCAGGTTGTGGGCGGTAGCGTATTCCTCGTAGGTGCCCTTGAAGTCGGTGATCACACCGTGATCAAAATGCCATACGCGCGTGCCGACTTCTTCCATCAGGTCCTGGTCGTGGGTCACCAGCAGCACGGTGCCCTCGAACTTCTGCAGCGCCACGTTCAGCGCGTTGATCGCCTCGAGGTCGAGGTGGTTGGTCGGCTCGTCCAGCACCAGCACGTTGGGCTTCTGCAGCATGATGCGGCAGAACAGCAGCCGCGCCGTCTCGCCGCCTGACAGCGCCTCGGTCGGCTTCAGGCCCTCTTCGCCGGTAAACAGCATCTGCCCGAGCAGGCCGTGAATGTCCTGGCGCGAGGCATCCGGGTCGAACTGGTGCAACCAGGCGGCCGCGGTCAGGCCCTTCTGGATTTCGCCGGTGTGGTCCTGCGCGAAGTAGCCGATCGACACTTCATGACCCCACTTGGTCTTGCCGGCATCGAGGTCCTGCGGCGAAGACGGCAGGCCGGGCGCGTCGGACAACAGCGCCTTCAGCGCGGTGGTCTTGCCGGTGCCGTTGCGGCCGACCAGCACGATTTTCTCGCCGCGGCTGATGATGCCGCTGAAGTCCTTGATCACCGGGAGCGAGCCGTGCGCCTTCGAGACGCCCTCGAACTCGAGCGCCGTGCGGCCCGACGGCCGCAGGCTGGTGAACTTGATGTACGGGCGTTGAATGTTCGAGCGCGCCAGCTCGGTGGTCTGCAGCCGCTCCACTTCCTTGCGGCGCGACTGCACCTGGCTCGAGCGGGTGCCGGCCGAGAAGCGCTGGATGAAGTCCTGCAGCTGGGCAATCTTCTTGTCGCGCTGCTCGTTCTGCGCCTCGAGGCGCGAGCGAATCTGGGTCTTCGCCATCACCATGTCGTCGTAGCCGCCGGTGTAGGTGATGATGGTCTGGTAGTCGATGTCGGCGGTGTGCGTGCACACCGCATTGAGGAAGTGGCGATCGTGCGAGATCACGATCAGCGTGCCGTCGTAGCGCAGCAGGAAGTCGCGCAACCAGTGAATCGAGTCGAGGTCCAGGTGGTTGGTCGGTTCGTCGAGCAGCAGCGCCTGCGGATGGCCAAACAGCGCCTGGGCCAGCAGCACGCGCACCTTTTGGCCGCCCTGCAGCTCGCCCATCAGGCGGCCATGCAGCAGGTCGGGGATGTCGAGTCCTTGCAACAGGATGGCGGCGTTGCTTTCGGCCTCGTAGCCGTCCTCTTCGCCGACAATGCCCTCGAGTTCGCCCAGGCGCATGCCGTCGGCCTCGGTCATCTCGGGCTTGGCATAGAGCAACTCACGCTCCTCGAGCGCGCTCCACAGCCGGCCGTTGCCCATGATGACGGTGTCGATCACGCGCAGCTTGTCGAAGGCAAACTGGTCCTGCTTGAGCACGCCCAGTTTCTTGGGGCGCACGACGTCGCCCTTCTGCGGCTGCGACTCGCCGGTCAGCAGCTTCATGAAGGTCGACTTGCCGGAGCCGTTCGGGCCGGTGAGGCCATAGCGGCGGCCGGCCAGGAAGGCGGTGGTCACTTCGTCGAACAGCACCTTCGACCCGAAGCGCATGGAGACGTTATTAACGGAAATCACAACCGCTGATTGTACCATCCCGGCGCCCGGCCGGGGGGCCTGCAAACTCGGCCGTAGCTGCGGCCTTGCGCCGGGGCGAGGCCGTCCACGACGTGTGCGGGTCTACCGCAGGACGTTACTCTTCTCGGCCTGCGCGACCAGCCTCTCCGCATCATCCGGTAACAGGAACCGTTCGGCCACCGCGCGCGCCGCGGCGGCCTTGACGCGCGCGACATAGGCGTCGTGCGACCCGTAGCGTTCTTCCAGCGACAGGCGCGGATCGCCCGACGCGAGGCGCTGCGCCCTGGTCTTCGCGAAGGGAATGTAACCGCCACCGAGCGCCTGGATGTCGCCCTTGAAGAAGCCGCGCGCGATGGGATTCCACCCGGTGTAGGTGCCGAGCGGCGCCTCGAGCAGCACGCTGCGGACACCGGCCAGTTCGTTCCCATCCGCGTCCACCCGGGGCACGAGCATCGGCAGCGTCTGCCGGACGATGGGCGGCTGCAGCGAGACGACGCCCGACACGTCGGCATTCCTGAAACCCGGGCCGAAGTCGTAGTCGTAGAACGGCACGATCACCCCGTCAGGGAGCGCCACGCCGGGCATCAGCGGAAAGCCCAGGGCCGCCTGCGTCGCCGGCACCAGGTCGCCGCGATCCAATCGGGGATAGCGGCTTGGCGGCGGTGGCACATCTGTCACCACCCAGTCGACGAGCGCATGCACGAGGGCGCGGTTGGTATCGGCAGACGGATTGGGATTCGACGCCAACTGGCAGCACCCATCAATCGGCACGTCCACGTCGAACCCGCCCCCGCCGCCGCCATGACGGGTGCCCGGCGAGTAATAGCGCCTCACGTTGGCCGGTAGCGCAATGTCGCGGTCCGCCCGGGTGCCGACCAGGTTGGGTGAGGCCCGCAGCGAGTAGAACTCGGCCGAGCCGAACGTCTCCACAATCCGCGGGCACGTCTCGGTGGCCTGGCAGCGCGTCAGCAGCCCGCCGGCCTGGCGGCCGCGCGCCTGGTCGGCGTAGTCGCCCCACCACAGGATGCCGTCGCTGCCCGGCTCGAACATCCCGGCCGCGCCGCTCGGTGCGCTGAAGCGGATATTCATCGCCAGCTGGCGGGCCGCGATGTTGGGATTCATGCCGTCGAACACGCGGCGGCCGCCCTCGTCCTGGTTGAAACCAAGGTGGAGCATGCTGCGCAGGTAGTTACCCGACTGCGAATTGCCCTGCGCGATGGTGTGCCGGACGGTCGCACCAAGCGGATTACCCGCGGAGCCACGCCGCAGGAACGCGATCAAATCGCGCGTCGCGGCGAAGCCAATGCCGTGCACCGGCGGATCCTTGGCGAGGTAGGTCAGCTCGTAGAGCAGCGCCGGATCGAAGCCGCCCTTGAGGCACACCTTGTCGGGCACTGCGATGCCGGGGAACGGCGTCGCCGTGCAATCGGCAAACGCCCACTCGTCGGCGCGCAGCGGCACGCGGCTGCCGGTTTCGGACGCGCGTCGCGTCAGAGTCGCCTTGGTGGTGTCGAGGCTCGCGGGAGTCGCCGTGCCGGTCACGCGGCCGCGAATGATCGGCTGGGTGTTGGCTCCGGCCGGCGCGTCGGCGATGCGCGACATCACGGGACCGGTAATGCTGGAACCGTCCGGGTTCCTGGCGATGGGCGTCACCATCGTCTCGATACCCGCGCCGGAAGCGATGTCGGCTTGCCATCCACTCGCGACCAGGACATGACCTTGCGCCCGGAAGTCGGCAAAGTAGCCGCCACCCTCAATGCCCGCCCGGCCACGGTTCGGCACCTGGTAGACGAGAACACCGGTGGCGCCGGTCATGTCCACCGGTTTCAGGATGGTGAACGTGGCCGAATACTCGACCCGGCCGCGCGCGTTCCGGGGCGCGTGTTCAAGGTCGGTGATGATGGCATTCAGCGGATGCTGGACGTCGAGCTCGCCATAGAAGCGGCCGGTCAGTTTCTCGTACGGCCGGCCCGCGTTGGTAAACGGCTCTCGCTTCTCGACCACCAGCTTCACGACGTCGGCGTGCGCAGCGGAGACGGACAGCAACACGCCCGCGGCAAGACAGAGCGGCCGCAAGATCATATGCGTTCGGGCTCCATCACCTTCTCGACGACCTGTCCGCCCTCGATGCTGACGTAATACACCTTGGCGCCGGCGCGGGTGGCGACCACTCGCTTGACGATGTTGTCAACGAAGTAGATGCCGGCGTCGTTGTCGCAGGCGTAACCCGGCTTCATCTGCCCCGAGCCGATCAGCTTCTGGTAGAGCGGCCGGCGGCCCGGCTCGGCGTCGTAGTGCGGCGAGTGGCTGCCCTTCAGGAAGCCCAGGCACTGCACGGTTGACAGCTCTTTCGGCCGCGAGTCGGTGGTGCCCTCTTCGAACCAGCACAGCGATCCCGCGCTGGCGCCGCCCAGCACGATGCCACGATCCCAGGCCTGGCGCAGGATCACGTCGAGGCCGTGCGCCTTCCAGATGACCTGCTGATTGAGCGTGTTGCCGCCGGAACAGACGATGCCATCCACCGACAGCAGGACTTCTTCCCACGTCCTGGTCTGCCGCGTGCTGGCGATGAAGCTGATCTGGTGCGACGGCTCGACGTTGAGCGTCGCGCAGTTCGTGTACCAAGTGAGGATGCCCGACGGCGAATCGGCCGAGGCCGTCGGCAGATACAACAGCTTCGGCCGGGTCTTGCCCGTGAGCTCCGCCATGTAGCGGATGAAAGCGGTGTTGAAACCACCGCCGGCGATCAGGATCTTCCGGCTGGAGGAGCCGGCCGGCTGCACACGCTCGGCCGCGGACGCCGGCGCGACGGCAAGGGTGGCCAGAGGAGCAATCAGCGAAGAAGCGAGGAATTCACGGCGTTCCATGGACATATGTATACACCGGGAGTCGGGAGTCGGGGGTCGGGAGCGCCCCACGCCGCCAAGCTTTCAGGCCCTCAAGCCCTCGAGCATCAGCCATTTCGGGTACGCTGGAAGTGAATGTCTACGAAGGAAGTGCCCACCGGCGCCGGCAGCGCAATCGAGTGGCTGGAGCGCGTCGCTGGTGATCGCAGCTTGCTGCGAGCGTTGCCCCAGGATGATCGCAACCGGTTCTATCGCGCGATTGCGGAGCTCGCGGCCATCGATCCCCAAGCCAAGCGAAAACGCCAGAAGGCCGCCAAGGCCGCCGCCGCGCAGAAGGAAGAGACGGTCCTGAACGAAACCGGCATCCGCGCGCTGCGCCGCCGGCCCATGGTCACTACGCCCAACGTGTTTCCTCCCTCCTCCGCCAAGGCTACGGAGGGCAGGCCATGCCTCGACACGACGCACAAGGCCAACGAGCATCAGCCGCCGGTGGATCGCGTCTGCTACGTCTGCAAGGAGCCGTACTCGCAGCTTCACCACTTCTACGATCAGCTGTGCCCGGCGTGCGCCGAAACCAACTTCGCGGCGCGCGGCGAGCGGGCCGACCTGCACGGGCGGGTCGCGTTGCTGACCGGCGGGCGCGTGAAGATCGGCTACCAGGCGGGCCTGAAGCTGCTGCGCTGCGGGGCGCACCTGATCGTGACGACCCGGTTTCCGCGCAATGCCGCCGAACGATACGCGCAGGAGCCCGACTTCGCCGAGTGGGGCCACCGCCTGGAGATCTACGGACTTGATCTCCGTCACATCCCGAGCGTCGAGGCGTTCTGCCGCGACATGAACAGCACGCGCAATCGACTCGACTTCATCATCAACAACGCGTGCCAGACGGTGCGGCGTCCGCCCGAGTTCTACACGCACATGATGGAGGGCGAGCTGGCCGCGGCGAAGGACCAGCCGGAACACGTGCGGCGTCTGCTCGGCGACGCCAGCCACGCCGTCGCCATCGTGGACGAGGGCCAGGGCGTGGTGGCGGCGGCCCAACTCTCGCAGGTGCCGCTGCTCGATGAGGAACTGGTGGCCCGGTCGCACCTGTTCCCCGCCGGGCGGTTCGACAGCGATCGGCAGCAGGTCGACCTGCGCGACCAGAACTCGTGGCGCATGCTGCTGGCCGACGTGCCGACGGTCGAGATGCTGGAAGTGCAGTTCGTCAACGCGATGGCGCCGTTCCTGTTCAACGCGCGGCTGAAGCCGCTGATGCTGCGCACGCCCGAACGCGACAAGCACATCGTCAACGTGTCGGCGGTCGAGGGGCAGTTCTACCGCGCCTTCAAGACCACGCGGCATCCGCACACCAACATGGCGAAGGCGGCGCTCAACATGATGACGCGCACGGCGGCGACCGATTATTTCAACGACGGCATCCACATGAACAGCGTCGACACCGGGTGGGTGACCGACGAGGATCCGATCGAGATCGCCACGCGCAAAACCGCCGAACACCGCTTCCATCCCCCGCTCGACAGCGTCGACGGCGGCGCCCGCATCGTCGCGCCGATTGTCGCCGGCTTCAACACGGGAACGCACGTGTGGGGTCAGTTCCTCAAGGACTACAAGCCGGCGCCCTGGTAGGGCTAAGATGGCCCCATGCTGAAGTTGCGCGTGGGCTTGGCGATGGGCTTAGCGGCGGTGTTGTCCACCGGCGTCCTGGCGAAAGTGGCATCGGACAACTGGACGCGCTTTCGCGGTCCCAACGGCCTCGGCGTTTCCGACGCCACCAACGTCCCGGTGGAGTTCGGCCCCACCAAGGGCGTGAAGTGGAAGACGACGCTGCCGCCGGGACACTCGTCCCCGGTCCTCACCAACACCCACATTTTCCTGACCGCGCACTCGCCCGAGAAGGACGCCTACAAGTTGTTCGTGCTGGCGCTCGACCGCAAGACCGGCAGGCAGTTGTGGCAGCACGAGATTCCCCGGCTGCAGCCGGGCCGGCGCGAGAACGTCAATGGCCCGGCATCGCCGAGCCCCGTCACCGACGGCACCAACGTCTACTTCTTCTTCCAGGACTTCGGCCTGATTAGTTTCACCGCCGACGGCACGGAGCGCTGGCGCCTGCCGCTCGGGCCCTTCAACATGTTCTACGGCTTCGGCGCGTCGCCGATTCTCGAAGACGGGCTGGTCATCCTGCCCGTCGATCAGGACACCGATCCCTATTTGCTGGCGGTCGACGCGAAGACGGGCAAGCAGCGCTGGAAAGTGTCCCGGCCGCACGTAATCTCCGGCTACTCGACGCCCACGATTTGGCGGCCGAAAGACGGCCCGGCGCAGATCCTGGTGCCCGAATCGTTCCAGCTCACCGCCTACTCGCTGGCCGACGGCGCGAAGCTGTGGTGGGTGCGCGGCCTGGCGTGCGAAATGAAGTCGGTGGCCAGCAGCGATGGCGAGACGCTCTACGTCAACGGCTGGGGCTTTGGCCAGAACCAGGCCGGCACGCAGGTGCCCACCGTGGACTTCGCCACCGGGCTGAAGACCTACGACGCCAACAAGGACGGCTTCGTCGGCCGTGACGAGATCAACGGCAGCGGCACCATGGACCGCATGCTGCGGCCCGACTACGGCTTCGATGCGTTCGACGGCAACCGCGACGGCAAGCTCGATGCGAAAGACTGGGACGTGTTCCGCGCCATGCTCGCCGCCGAGAACGGCCTGATGGCCATCAAGCTGGGCGGCTCGGGCGACATGACCGCGACCGCGGTGAAGTGGAATTACCTGCGACCCGTGCCGCAGGTACCCTCGACCGTGCTTTACCAGGGCGTGCTCTACATGGTGAACGACAGCGGTATCCTGCTCTCGTTCGACCCCGCCACCGGCGCCGTGCTGAAGCAGGGCCGCCTCAAGGGCGCCATCGACAAGTATTTCGCCTCGCCCATTGGCGCCGACGGCAAGATCTGGCTCGCCAGCCAGGACGGCACCATCTCGATCGTCACCGCCAAGGGCGACTGGGAGATGGTGCAGGTCAATGCCCTGGACGACGAAGTGTTTGCGACGCCGGTGCCCGCCGACGGCGAACTGTTCGTGCGCACGCGCAGCGCGCTCTACAACTTCGTGAAGTGAGAAGTGAGAAGTGAGAAGTGTTAAGTGTTAAGTAAGCTGGTCGTCGGCGCGCTGCTCATCGTGCCCCTGGCAGCCCAGGGGCCGGTTGACCTGCGCGACAAGAGCTTTCGCGCCTCCTCCGAACTGATTACCACCGCGGTCACGGTGCGGGACGCCGACGGCCGGCTGGTCACCAACCTCACGCAAGCCGACTTCACGATCGAAGAAGACAGCGTGCCGCAACGCATCACGCAGTTCTCGAAAGACCGGGTCCCGGTGAGCCTGTCGCTGACGCTCGACATCAGCGACAGCATGCGCGGCCAGCGCCTTGCCGACGCCCGCGCCGCGCTGGCGAACTTCCTCGACAAGCTGCTGGCCCCGGACGACGAAGCGGCGCTGCTGGGGTTCAATCACGAGGCGAAGATGATTGCGCCGTGGACCACCGAGCGCGGCGGCATGCGCGCGACCCTGGACGGGATTATCCCCTCGGGCGGCACGGCGCTGTACGACGCCATCGACGTATCGCTGCCGCTGTTTGAATCGCGCCTGCACCCGCGCGCCGCCATCCTGCTGGTTTCGGACGGCGCCGATACTGCCAGCGATGCCACGCCGACGTACTTGAAATACAAGTTGGTGCGCAGCGACATCTTCCTCTACGCCATTGGCATCGACTCGCCGGGCGCCCGCGCCTCGCAGCGGATCAACCAGTACACCCTGGGCGAGCTGACCAGCCAGGGCGGCGGCTACACCGAGATCATCCGCAACGCGACCGAACTCGGCCCCGCCACCGAGCGGATTGCCGAAGAGCTCAATCACCAGTACATGATTGGCTACACGCCGGCCACCCGCGGCGACGGCAAGCTCCACACCGTGCGCGTGAGGGTCGCGAACCCGAGCTACAAGGTCCGCGCCCGGCGGGGCGTCGTCCGGTAAAGCACGCTCATGTTAGGCTACGCGGATGCGCGTAGCACTCTTGATCACGGCCCTGCTGTCGACCTCCCTCCTCGCGCAAGCGCCCGCGCAGCCCGACTGGGCCAAGCTGGACGAGGAAACCCTCAAACACTTTCTGGCCATCATCACGATGGACACCACCGACCCGCCGGGCGGTGAGAAGCCGGTCGTCGATTACGTCAAGCAGGTGCTCGAGGCCGAAGGCATTGCGGTGCAGACGTTTGCCATGGAACCGCACCGGCCCAACCTGGTGGCGCGCATCAAGGGCAGCGGCAAGCAGCGGCCGCTCCTGCTGATGGGCCATAGCGACACCGTCAACGTCGATCCCAAGAAGTGGACCCACCCGCCGTTCGGCGGCGTGCGCGACGGCGGCTACATCTACGGCCGCGGCACTGTTGACGACAAGGACAACGTGGTCGCCAACGTGATGACCATGCTGATGCTCAAGCGGCTGGGCGTGAAGCTGGATCGCGACGTGATCCTGCTGATCGAGGCCGGCGAAGAAGGCTCGTCGCGCCTCGGCATCCAGTTCATGGCCAACCAGCACCTCGCCGAGATCGACGCCGAGTTCTGCTATGCCGAGGGCGGCGGCGTGACCCGGACCGGCGGCGAGGTGAAGTTTGCCCGCGTGCAGACGGTGGAGAAGATTCCGCGCGCCATCACGGTGACGTCGAAGGGCGTGGCCGGCCACGGTTCGGTGCCGCTCGAATCAAACGCCCTGGCCCACCTCGGCGAGGCGGTCGGCGCCATTGCCGCGTGGACGCCGCCCATGCGCATCAACGAGACCACCGCCGCCTATTTCAAGCGGCTGGCCACGGTCGCGACGCCCGAAGAAGCGCAGCGCTATCGCGACATCCTGAACCCGGATCCGAAAATCTCGGGCCCGGCCGACGCCTACCTGCGCAAGAACGAGCCGAGCCACTGGTCGATGCTGCGCACCTCGCTGTCGCCCACCATGATCAGCGGCGGCTACCGGACCAACGTGATTCCGTCCGAGGGCACGGCCAACATCGACACGCGCCTGGCGCCCGACGAAGACCCCGCCAAGTTCCTCGAACTGGTGAAGCAGGTGGTCAACGACCCGCAGGTCGAGGTCAGCTACGGCGCGCGCGACACGCGCCCGCCGACGCCCACCGCCAAGCTCGACTCCGACGCCTTCAAGGCGATTGAAGCCAACATCACCAAGCACTACAAGGCCATCACGCTGCCGACCATGAGCACGGGCGCCACCGACATGGCGTTCCTGCGCCAGAAGGGCATGCAGTGCTACGGCATTGGCCCGGCGCTCGACAGCGAGGACGGCCCGAAAGGCTTTGGCGCCCACAGCGACCAGGAACGCATTCTCGAAAGCGAGCTCTATCGCTTTGTCCGCTTCACGTGGGACGCCGTGATCGACCTGGCGCGAGCGAAATAGGCAACCCTGAAGGGCTGCCTCCACCATGCGAACAGGCAACCCTGAAGGGTTGCCTCCACCATGCGAACAGGCAACCCCAGAGACGGGGTTGCCTCCACGGCTGATCAAAATGCGCTATCCCCTCTCACGCCCTGGCGACGTCGTCGACACCTACGGCGCGACCAAAGTCGCCGATCCGTACCGGTGGATGGAAGACCTTGAGTCGCCGGAGATCGCCCAATGGGTGGCCGCGCAAAACGCCGTCACCCGCGCGCATCTCGACAGCCTCCCTCATCGGCCGCCGCTGGTGCGGCGCCTCACCGAACTCTGGGATTACTCGCGCACCAGCGTGCCCATCATCGAGAGCGGCACGCTGTTCTACTCGCAAAACACCGGCTTGCAGCGCCAGGCGCCCGTCTACCAGCGCCGAGGCATCAACGGCGCTCCCGCGCTGGTGCTGGACCCGAACGTGCTGTCGCCCGATGGCTCGGTATCGCTGGCGCACTACGCGCCGTCGCCGGACGCCACGCTGCTCGCCTATGCCTGTGCGAAGGGTGGCGCCGACTGGGAAACCATTCGCATTCGCGACCTCGCCACCGGCCGCGACCGCGAAGACGAGGTCAACTGGGTCCGATTCTCCGACCTGTCGTGGACCCGCGATTCGCGCGGCTTCTTCTACTCGCGCTACCCCGAGCCGCCATCGCACAAGGTGCTGGAGGCGGCGCTGGCGGGCCAGGCGATCTACTACCACCGCGTCGGCACGCCGCAAGCTGACGACGAACTGATTTACCGGCGGCTGGATCATCCCACCTGGATCGTCAACGGCACGGTCACCGAGAACGGGTGGTACCTGCTGATTCGCACCTACCGCGGCGCCGACAACAACAACCAGCTTCACTACCTGGAGCTTGCCGATCGCCCGCAAATGGCCGGCGTCATCGTCCCGGTGGTCGAGACCATCGATGCCGAGTACTCGCCGATTGGCGCCTATGGCTCGCGCGTCTACTTGCGCAGCGACAAGGACGCGCCCAATCGCCGCGTGATCGCCATCGATCTCGAGAACCCGGACCCGGCCGCATGGAAGGTCATCGTGCCCGAGCGGCCCGAAGCCATCGAGCACGCCGCCATCGTCGGCGGGCGAGTCGTGGTGCATTACCTGGTGGATGTGCACAGCCGGGTGACGGTGCATGCGCTCGACGGCCACCTCGAGCGCGACCTCGCGCTGCCCGGCGTCGGCACCGTGTCGGCGCTGCACGGCCGCGCCGACGCTCCCGAGGTGTGGCTCAGTTTCAGTTCTCCGCTGAGCCCGGGCACGGTGTATTACGACGCCGGCGACACGCCGCGGCTGGAGGCGTTTGAACCGCCGCGCTCGCCGATCGACCCATCGCGGTACGAGACGCAGGCCCTCTTCGCCACGTCGCCAGACGGCACGCGCGTCCCATTCTTTCTCACCGCGCGCCGCGGCCTTGCCCTCGACGGCTCGCATCCGGCGATGATGTACGGCTACGGCGGGTTCTCCATCAGCGTCTTGCCCGCTTATCGTTCCGACGTGCCGGCGTGGCTCGAACTGGGCGGAATCTTCGTGTCGGTCAACATGCGTGGCGGCGCCGAGTACGGCGAGTCGTGGCACCAAGCCGGCGCGCTCGGGCAGAAACAACACGTGTTCGACGACTTCATTGCGGTCGCCGACTTCCTGGTCCGCGAGCGGTACACCACCCCATCACGACTGGGAATGATGGGCGGCTCGAATGGCGGCCTGCTGGTCGGCGCGGTGATGGCACAACGTCCCGACCTGTTTGCCGTGGCCATGCCGGCCGTCGGCGTCATGGACATGCTGCGCTACGACCGCTTCACCGGCGGGCGCCTCTGGGCCACCGAGTACGGCTCCGCCGCGGATCCCGCGCAGTTCCCGTTCCTGATCAAGTACTCGCCCCTCCACAACCTGAAGGCCGGCACGTGCTATCCCGCGACCCTCGTCACGACCGCCGACCACGACGACCGCGTCGTGCCCAGCCACTCGTTCAAGTTCACGGCGGCGCTCCAGGCGGCGCAGGGCTGCGACCGGCCGGCGCTGATTCGCGTCGAGACACAGGGCTCGCACGGCTATCGGCCCACCGACAAGCTGATCGAAGAGAAAGCCGACCAGTGGGCGTTTGCCGCCCACCATCTCGGGGCTGAACCCCAGCCCCCCAGCCCCCAGGTCCCCAAGTCGTCAGGTTCGCTGTAGCCCCCGCATCGAGTTGAACAACTCGATATGCGTGTCGACCACGCGCTTGCGTTCCTCTTCGTTGATGGTCAGCGACCAGTCGTCGCGGATCGAGGTGCCGCCGAGCACGATGCCATCCGAGCGCGGCATCATGTGGATGAAGCCGGCCTCCGGCGTCACCGGCGCGCGCGCGCCGCCGCTGGTCGAGTAGAGGATTTCGGACTGCGGCACCAGGATGGTGAGCTGTCCCTTCAACGGCATCAGCTCGGGATCGTTGAACAGGGCCTTCGCCCCCAGGCCCGTGCAATTGACGATCACGTTCTCGCTGAGCGAGGCGACGTCGGCCGGGGTCTCGAACTTGCGAATCACGACCTTGCCGCCCCACAGCAGGAAGTCGTTCATCAGCGCGTCGAGGTAAATCGACGGCTCAATCCGCATCTCGGGGCGCTCGATGGCGTACTTGGTCGGGAACGGATGCTCGCCCGGCTGCAGCAGCACGCGCGGGTTGCTGATGTCTTCGGGCATCAACACGTTGCCGCCGCGCGCCGCCTCGGCGTTCTCGGTCGGCGCGTAGTTCGTGATCCAGGTGATGCCGTATTTCGGGCCGGTCAGCAACTGCAGCCGGCGATAGGCAATGCGGACGGCCGTGCGGAACTGCTCGTCCCACTCCGCGGTGCGGCTCTTGAAGTCGACCAGGCCCGAGGTCGGCGTCCAGCCGGCCAGCGACATGTTCGAGGTCGTGTCCGGCGGCACCGTCGCCGCGTAAATGGTAACCGCGAACCCATGCCGCTGCAGCTCGCGGGCCGACGTCAGGCCGACCACGCCCGACCCCATGACGGCCGCGGTGCGCTCGGTGTGGGCCATGGCCAGGTCGGTGGCCATCGACGCGGTGCCCCACGACAGCGACATGCCGGAGCCGCCGTGGCCGAAGTTGTGGATGATGGTCTTGGCATCGAGCTTGCCGGCCTTCAGGACAAACCCCGACGGCCGGTGCGGGCGCAGGCCGATGGTGGTGCGGATGACACGGTCCCATGCCGCGTTCACGTGCGGTAGCCGCACCGGCGGCCGTAGGGGCGTGATCTGCGGCTTGGCCGCCGCCTTCGGCGCGCAGGCTTGCGCCGCCAGTCCGAGAGCGCCCATGCTGCCAAATTTGAGAAGTGCCCTGCGATTCATGGGCGACATCATACTGCGGCGCCGCTGGCGCGGAGTGCATTTCCCCACGACGGGCGCGTGAGCCGCCGAGCCCCATGGCCCGTAGGGAACAGCGGGCCGCCTAATCGTCGCGGAGCACCACGTTCGGGTCCACGCGAGAGGCGCGCCACGCCGGGATCCAGCACGCGACGGCCGCGACCAGCGTGATGGTCGCAATCACCGCCGCCATCGTGGCCGGATCCGTGGGCTGGACGCCGAACAGCAGCGACGCGATCAGCCGGTTGAGCGCGAACGCCCCCGCCAGTCCGGCGACAATGCCAATCGTCGTGAGCGCCAGGCCCTGCTTCATCACCTGCCCCATCACGCTGGCCTGGCCGGCGCCAAGCGCCATGCGGATGCCGATTTCGCGCCGCCGCTCGGCCACCATGTAGGACAACACGCCGTAGGTGCCAATCGCCGCCAGTAACAACGCCAGGCCGGCGAAGGCGCCCAGCAACTGCGCCAGCAGGCGGGGCCGCCGGATGGCCTCGGCGAACACCGCGTCCATCTCGCGCAGCCGCACGACGGGCACGGTGCGGTCGGCCGCGCGAACCACGCCTTCGATGCTTTGCGCCAGCGACGCCGGCGGCAGCGTCGTCCGCAGCACCATGTTCATGGTCCCGGGCACGAAGTTGAAGGGCGGGCCGGCGGCGGCCGCCTGGTCAACCAGCGAGTAGAACTCGTGGCCGGTCTTCTGATCGACGCCACCCTGTTTGACGTCCTTGGCCACCCCCACCACCGTGAACCATGGCGCCTTGTCGCCAAGCGGCGAGCGGGGCCGCAGCCGCTGGCCGATCGGGTTCTGGCCTTTCCAGAACGTGTTGACCAGCGTTTCGTTGACGACCGCGACCAGCCCAGGCGAGGCCGCGTCGCTCGGCTCGAAGCCGCGTCCGGCGACGATGGGGATGCCCATGGTCTCGAAGTAGTGGGTCATCACCTGCTGGTAATAGTCGATGTTTTCAAACGGGCCTTCGACTGGCGCCGTGTAGTTGTCGATGTCGGTGTCGTTGGCGTCGAGCGGGCGGTTGGGCGGCAATCCCGACATGGCGCTGGCGCCCTGGACGCCGGGCAATCCGCGCAGCTGGTCAAGAATGCGCTGGTACATCTGGCCGCGCGCTTGCGGCTGCGGGTAATTCGCGGTCGGCAAGGTCAGCGAGAACGTCACGAGGCGCGAGCGGTCGAAACCGCTGTCGACATTGGCCAGGTTGTAGACGGTGCGCAGCAGCAGGCCGGCGCCGATGACGAGCATGACGGCCAGCGCCACCTCCGCCATCACCAGCCCGCGACGCACATGGTGGCGTGCCGCGCCGGTGGCGCCTTTCGCGCCGCCGTCCTTGAGCGCGGTGACCAACCCGGTCACACGCGTGTGCATGATCGGCGCCAGGCCAAAGACCAGGCCGGTGGCCATTGAGATCCCGATCGTGAAGAGCAACACCAGGGGATCGACCGTCACCTCGCTGGTCCGCGGCAGGCTGGTGGGATACGCGCGAATCAAGGCTGCCACACCGGCCTGCGCCAAGACCAGCCCCAGCGCCCCGCCGGCCATCGCCAGCAAGGCGCCTTCGGTCATGAACTGGCGCAACAGCCGGCCGCGCCCGGCGCCGAGCGCGGTGCGCACCGCGAACTCCCGGTGCCGCGTCTCGGCCCGCGCCAGCAGCAGGTTGGCGAGGTTGGCGCAGGCAATCAACAGGACGAAGCCCACCGCGGCCTGCAGCACCCAGATCGATCGGTTGGCGCTGCCGATCACCTCCTCCTGCACCGGCTTCATCTGCAGGATGTGGCCGAAGTTGGTCTCCCGCTCTTTCGTCGTCCTGGGCAGCGGCGCAAACACGTGGTTCTTCACGCCGACCCGCTCGCCCCAGTTCCGGATCAGCCCCTCGAGTTCGGTGTGCGCGGCGTGCGGCGTCACGCCGTTCCTGAGCCGGCCGATCAAGTACAGGAAATGATTGCCGCGATTCTGCCGGTTGCCGGGATTGAGCCCGAGCGGCATCCAGATCTCGGTCTGGTTGTCCATCACGTCGGCGCCGGGCGGCATGATGCCAATCACCTCGCGGCGCAAGCCGTTGACCTCGACCATCTCGCCCACCATCGGCCGGCCGCCGAATGCCGATTGCCACAGGCTGTGTGATAGCAGCACGACCGGCGGCAGCTGCTGGGGCGGCGCGCCTGGCGCCGGCGGCGGGCCGGTGAGGTCGGTCTCGCCCTTGCCGAACAGGCGGCCCTGCAGCGGCGGCACGCCGAGCGCCGCCATCAGCTGATCGTCCACCGACGCCGATCGCACGCGCAGGGGCCGATCGCCCGCCGTCAGGTTGACTTCGCCGGTGGTGAACGCGCCGACCGACTGGAACGACTGGTTGATCTCGCGAAACTCGAAGTACTCCGGCGGCGACACCCAGAACTGCATGAACCCGAACGCGGGGAACTGCGTGGTGAAGTACATCAACTGCTCGGGCTGCGGATACCCCAACGGCCGCAGGATCACGCCGTTGACGATCGAGAAGATGGCGGTGTTGGCGCCAATTCCCAGCGCCAGCGTGAGGATGGTGATGATGGTAAAGACCGGCGCCCTCAGCAGGCCCCGAACCGAATGACGAAGGTCCTGGCCAAGGGTATCCATGCCCATGGCTGATTTGACGGACGGCAACTCCGCGGGGTTGCAGTATAAGTGTGGCCTTGAGCCGCCTCCTTCTCGTGCTGGTCCTGGCCGCCGGGGCTGTTCCACCGCAATCAGGACGCGGGCCCAACCCGGCGGCGTCGGTCCCTGGTTTTTTTGATCTCGAGGTCACTGGCGGCACCGCCACCTACGAAGCGCTCGGCCTGGCGCCGGAGGAGCGCGGCATGGCGCTGGCGGTTCTCGCGCGCGCGTTCTACGGCCAGGGCACCGACCGCGGCCAGGTGGCGCGGCTGCTGGCGTCGCTGTTCCCCCCCGCCGGCGCGCCGGCGCCCGCGCCCGATCCCGCGGCGACGCCAATCACCATTGCGGCCCCGCTCACCGCCGATCACTGGCGCGACGTGCTCGAGCTGCGGGGGCGCGCCGACCTGTTCGCGGCCTTGATTGCCAACCGCTCCGCGCTGATCGTGAGCGCCGCCATCCTGGCGGCCGACCCCTCGCTGCGCGACTGGCTCGGCCGCGATCGCGGGCTGCTGCGGTGGCTGGTGCGCACGGCGCCGGGGTCCTTCTCGGCCGCGGCGCGCGGCTTGCGCATCGACGGCGACCGCGTCGCG
>Ga0209770_10000751_pt1 | contig 17367 bp, 12 predicted proteins | sample LauGreSu1BDMLBDD_2_FD_187572 | JGI IMG/M metagenome (GOLD analysis project Ga0209770, IMG submission 187572) | Freshwater lake microbial communities from Lake Michigan, USA - Su13.BD.MLB.DD (SPAdes) (version 2) | ecosystem: Environmental > Aquatic > Freshwater > Lake | place: Lake Michigan, USA...
CCGGCGGTCTCGCCCCCCATGGCCGGGGACGGACGATTCTCGTCTCGAGTGCAGCCGCCGACCAACAGCGCCAATGACAGGATGAATGACGCGCGCCTCGAAATGGTCATGTCGACGCGATTGACTACAAGGGCTGTGCCAGCAATCCGGCCACAATTACGCGTGCTCCAGACTCAGCCGCACCTCATCGGATGGGCCTCGGGGCTACCCCTGCCGTAGTGTGGGTTGCTGGTTGCCTAATCTGACGCCACTGCTACCCAGCAACCTCGGTTCGGATCCTGCATGGCAACCCTCGTGCACAAGTGCCTTGGCGCCGTCATGCTGGGCGTGGCGCTCGCGTTCGGAGGGTGCCGCGACGTCTCGACCGCCGTTCCCGCTGCGCCAACCGTGGCCGTGGCCTCGGTGCGGGACATTCCGCGAGACAGCCTGGCCCTGCCGAACGAGGCGCGATCGATCAAGTTCGCCATCATCGGCGACAGTGGCCGCGGCTCGGTCGAGCAGCGGGAGGTCGCGGCGCAGATGGTGGCGTACCGCCAGCGGTTCGATTACCGGTTCGTGTTGATGGCCGGCGACAACATCTACGAAGGGCCGGCGACTCCGGAGGACTACCGGCTGAAGTTCGCCGAGCCTTATCGCGAGCTGCTGGACGCGGGTGTGCGCTTCTACGCAGTGCTCGGTAACCACGACGATCCACAGCAGGTGCATTACGGTCCGTTCAACATGAACGGCCGCCGCTACTACACGTTCACCCCGCCCCTGGACCTGATCAGCAGGCTCGGCATGCGCGTGCGCTTCTTCGCGCTCGACAGCACGCAGCTCGACGGTGACCAGATGCGGTGGCTCGAGCGCGAGTTGCGAGAGTCCAGGGCCGATTGGAAAATCGCCCTGCTGCACTACCCGCTCTACACCGCCGGCCGTTATCCCTTGCCGGCCCGCGGTTCCAGGTTCATGCTCGAATCGGCGTTCGTGAGCGGCGGCGTCGCCGTGGTCTTTTCGGGGCACGAGCACTTCTACCAACGCTCGGAGCTGCAAAAAGGGATTCTCTACTTCGTCACCGGCGGCGCCGGCTCACTGCGAGCAGGCGATGCGAAGCCGACAGCGGCCATCGCCAGGACCTACGACAGCGATTACCACTTCATGCTGGCTGAGGTGACCGACGATGGCTTTTACTTTCAGGCGATCAACCGGCAGGGGGAAACCGTCGATGCCGGGTCGTTGAAGCGGTCCAGCCTCGCGCAGGCTGCGGCGGGCAGGTCGAAAGCGGCAGCCTCTATTGCGGACACGCCGGGCCATCGCTGATCGCGCGCACGCGGCTCTTGAACGCGGCGACCCATTCGGGAATGCCGTGGGGAACGACCGTCGGCAGCAGGCCGGTGGCCTGATCGAAGCGCGCGCCGGCAAACAACCCGGCAATCTGGTCGTCGCGCAGCTGGCCAAGCAGCGACGCGAGGTGCCGGCGCCCCGCCTCGGTAATGGTCACCGGCGCGAAGGTGGCGCCCTCGTACGGCAGGGCGGTCATGCTGGTGGTGCACCGCGCGCGGTCGTCCCAGATCGGCGCGGCCCGCCAGCCATCGAGGTCAACCTTGCGGGGGCCAAAGGCGCCGCCGATGTCCTGCAGCATGGCGAACGGCGCGCGGCAGGCGCCGCCCTCGGGCCAGTCATGCTCCGACTCGCAGACCAGCCGCTGGTTTTCACTCTTGTTGTCCCAGTGGGCGAGAAACACCGCCAGCAGCCGCAGCGCGTCGACGTGCGCGCGCGGCGCGCCGCCCTTGGCGGCGTCGATCTGGTCGAGCTCGAAGAACGCCCACTCTTTCACCTGGCCGGTGCCAATGGCACGGCCGCCGCCCTTGCGTTCGATCGCCACCCATTCGAAGTCCCGGTAGTGTTCGTAGTCGACGAGCTGGCGGTAAAAGCCGTCGCTGTCGGTCAACTCCACGGCCTTCATGGTGACGAACGGCTCGACCGGACAGCCATGGCAGCGCAGGCGCTCGACCAGCATCACTTCATCGGCGCCAAATCCCAGCGCGCGCAGCAGGCGCGAAGCCGCCACTTCAGACGGAATCTCCGGCGTGCGCCCGTACTTCACGCGGACCAGGTCGCCATTCTCCAGCATGCAGTCGAACTTCTGGGAGGTGCCCCCAAGGTCGGAAATCTGGAAACGGCACGACAGGAATGCCGGGGCCGCGGGCGCGGCGGCCAAGTGGGCCTGGCTCACGGGCACGGCGGGCGGGCGCCAGACCTGCGCCCGCGCCAGCGCGTCGAGCCGCTCTCCGGCCGAGACGATCCTGATGGCCTTCTTGACGGGCGCCGCCAACCGATTCGGATCAGAAGCCTGGGCCATGAGCCCGGCGGCGATCAGGCCGGCCGAACCGGCAATCAGGGCCAACCCGGCGTGCGGGACCTTCATAAAGGTCCCGGTTGCAAGATTACTGACCTGGACCGTAGCGGCGGCCATCACTGCGGCCGGGGTACAAAGCTCGAGCTGACGGAAGGCCGTCAGCTCGATGATGGAGGCAAATGATCGACCTAGGTCGCGAGCGAGACCAGCGGCGACGGCGAGGGCCGCACGCTCATGCGGTAGCCCATCCAGGTGAGCAACAGGCCGGCCAGCTCGGTCACATACAGCACCTCGACATACCCCATACGGGTGGCGGTGCCGCCGATGCCTGGGAGGATCGCGCCGGTCGCGATCAGGACGTTGGCATAGACCCGGTGGCGCGTCGCCGGGTTGGTGCTGTAGCGCAGCGCCGACAGAATGGCGCCCCCGATCAGGAAGACGACGGCGTAGAGGTTGACGATGGGGCTGAAGGCGCGCACCCATTGCCACTGCAGCACGCGCCCGGTGAGCCGGTGCGCCTCGACCTGCGCGTAGTCGATGGGCGACAGCACGACAAACACCGACGCGATGACGACGTACGCAATCAGCAGCGTCGTCAGGATGTGGGCCGTTCGCTTGCCGAGCAGCAGGTAGACGGTGCCCTGGGCGAGGGGGGCGCCGCCGAGCAGCGCCCCCGAGATGTACCACGCGCGGAAGGTGGGTTCGTTCCAGCCCACCAGCGTGGTGGTGGCTTCGGTGAAGGTCCCGACACCGTAGGTGGCAATCCCGATCGCCCACCACAGCAGGTGCAGGCGTTCTGGATGCTCGCGATAGCGGCGGTAGATCTCGAGGGCAAACGGCACCGCGAGAATGGTGGTGACGACCGGCACGTAGTGAACGAGCGAGGCGGAGCCGCCCATCAGAACGCTCCCACGTTGAGTCCGATGGTGAAGCTGCGGCCGCGCGCCGGCGCGAACTGGAACTGCTCGCGGTAGAACGTGTCGGTCAGGTTCTCGATGGCGAACACCAGGCTGGCGCGATCGCGGCCACGGCCCAGGTTGATGCCGAAACCCACCCGCTGAATGCTGAACCCGTCAAGCGACAGCAGGTCCTGCGCGATCAGGAACGGCGAATCGAGCAGCGTCTCGGCCACGCGCGTGACCTCGGCCTGGCTGCGCAACCCGTACTCGCCCCAGAAGCGGCCGCTCGAGGTGGTGAAGCGGGCGTTGACAATCAGCTTGGCCGGGGTGATGTTGTCGAAGGGCGTGCCCGCCAGCGAGCTGTTGTCGAGCGGGTTGACGCCCTCGGTGATGGTGCCGCGCGTGAACGCCGCGGCCCCGGTCAGCGTCAACACGCCGGGCCGGAAGGTGAGCGGCGCCGCCGCCGACAGCTCGACGCCGGTGATGCGCACGTCGCCGTAGTTGGTCGACTGGGCCAGCGCGCCCGCCGAGTTCCTCGCGACGACCAGGTCCTGCGCGATGAAGTCGTGGTACTGGTTCAGGAAGTAGTAGGCCCCGCCGGTGACGTTGCCGGCGCGGAACTTCATGCCGGCGTCGAAGTTATTGCCGGTCTCGGGCTTCACCAGCACGTTGGGCACGATGCTGCCGGTCGTCGCCGGGCCCGCAAACAACATCTCTTCGAGGTTCGGGTGACGGTAGCTGCGGCCGAAGCGGATGAAGGGGCTGACGGCGCCGTCGGGATTCGACACGACGCCGAGGTCGCCGGTCAGGGCGTTGCGCGAATAGCTGGCGCCGGCCGGGTTGGGCAGCGTCGCCGGGTCGATGGACGGCTTGGCGTTGCCGATCACGCTGGTGACATCGTAGCCGGGCGTGGCCTCGGTCACCACGGAGTAGAAGTCGCCGCGCAGGCCGGCCACGACCGACAGCGACGGCTTCACGCGCCACTCGTCCTGCGCGAAGATCGCGACGTCGCGAAGGCTCGCGTCAGGAACGCGCACGGGGTGGGCGATCGACGCCGGACCAAGCGCCACCGGCGACGGCAGCGGCACGGCCGCCGGTCCCCGGGCGCCGAGCACCACCTGGCCGACCAGCGAGGTCGTGGTCGCGGTCGTGCGCTGGTCGCTGCTGCGGTCTTCGTAGAAAGTGGCGCCCGCGGTCAGCAGGTGGTTGGTGGCCGGCACGAACACCGCGTGCACGTCGACGCCCGGCGTCCACACCCGCTGTTCGGTGTCCGACAGGATGTCGAGGCGCAACACCGTGATCGGGAACAACGTCACCGGCGTGGGCGCCGGGAACTGGACCGGCAGCGTGGTGCGCAGCAGCCGCTCGGTGCGCTGGTAGTAGGCGTTGACCGACAGGTTGGTGAACCACGGCGTGATCGCCTGGGCCTCGTAGCGGGCCGAGAAGCGGTCCAGGTTGCTGTGCGCCAGCGAGGTGTCGTTGAAGAAGTACGGCTGCTCGAAGTCGGCGTAGCCGACATCCTGCATGCGGCGGCTCTGGTAGCGAAGGCGCAGCGAGCGGCGATCGCCGAGCTTGATCAAAGACGAGGCGTTGATGAACTTGCCGTCGGCCTGCGAGTTCAGGATCTGGTCGTCGGTCCGGACGTAGGGCGCGTTGAACGGGTCGGGGAACGCCTTGAAGTTGAAGCCGAAGTTGGTATCGATCGTATCGGCCTGCTTCAGGGTGCCGGCAGTGAAGAAGGGGCGCGTGTCTTCGACCTCGAAGCTCCCGGCCTTGTAGTTGTCGTACTGCTCGGCGCCGGCCTGCACGCGGAAGGTGAACCGGGGGGTCGTGCCCCCGAGCGTCATGGTGCCGCGCATGCCGTTCTCGTTGGTGCTGTAGAAGCCGTTGAACCCGTAGAGCAGCTGCTTGGTCGGCGTGAACACCGGCTCGTTGGTGATGATGTTGATGGTGCCGGCCAGGGCATCGGATCCGTACATCAGCGTGCCGGCGCCGTTCACGATTTCCATGCGGGTGATCGAATCGGGCGACACCAGCCCGACCTCGGCGCCGGTGCGGTCCGTCGCCTGGCGCGCGGTGTTCAGGCGCTCACCGTCGACCAGCACCAGCAGGCGCGTGGAGTCGAGGCCGCGCAGGCGGGGACGGACGCCGAACGGACCGTTGCCGACCGGGGTGATGTTGACCGCCGTGGTCAAGGCGTCGCCGGTTGACAGCGTGTTGGCCTGCTCGATGGCCGCCGCCGAGATGGTCTCGACGTGCAGCGGGATCTGCCGCACCTCGCGCTCCGACAGGCTGGCGGTGACGCTCACCTGGGCGCTCAGCACGCCGATTTCGAGCGTCATGGGCAGGTCGAGGTCGGCTTCCGCTTGCTCGACGATGATGGTACGGGCGATCTCCGAGAACCCGCCACGGGTCACGATCAACAGGTAGGTGCCGGCCGCCGCGACGTCGAAGCGGTACTTCCCTTCCGGGTCGGTTTCGACGACGGTTTCCTGGCCGGTGGCGACCACGTGCAAGACCACGCGGGCGCCCGGCACGGCGGCGCCGGTGGAGTCGGACACCGTGCCGCGAACGGTGGCGGCCAGGGCGGGGGACGCGGCAAACAACGCCGCAACGAGCATGAAGACACGAATCGTGCGCATGACAAAGCTCCGCGAACTCAAAACGAGTTCAGAGTAAAAAAACTAATTACCGGTTAAGCAGGAACAGGCTTAACGCAGTCGCGGAGGAGGCCGGGAGGAGTACTGCGGCGAGAAACCTTCGCCGAAGATGCCGGCGAGGGAGGGCGCGGCGACCAGGCCGGCATAAAGACGGGCGTGACGGTCGCGGCGGGCCAGCAGCCCGGCGAGCATCCACAACGTGACGGCCAGCGCGGTGACCGAGACCAGCTGCAACACCGAGGTCGCGACGGTGGCGGGCAACGCGAGATTGTTGACGGAGTCGCTGAAGTCGGTGGCCACGGCCGGGCCGTGCAGCAGGGCGGCCAGCACCCAGATCCCAATGCCCTGCCGGCTCCAGATCGACGTGCCGCTGCGGCGAATCGCCACGAGCGCCGTGATCAGGCCGGCGGCGACCATCCAGCGGAAAACCAGCCAGGGGTCTTCGAGCCGGCCCGCCGCCACCTGCGTGGCAAACAGCCAGCCGTGAAACGCCACCAGCACCGCGCCCGCGACCACGGTGGTCGTCCGGGCCATCGAGCGGAATCGCTCGAGGCGCGTCGGCCACGCGAAAGTGCGGGAAAGCATCAGGGTATTGTAGCCGAGACCTGGAAGCCGGCAAGCGTCCACAACCCGGTCACTGCAAGAACTCGGCCGTTAGCCGCCACCCAGCGGATTCGCCGGATATTGGAAATATCCCGCAGTGGATCGGCCTCGAGCACCGAAAAGTCCGCACGCTTGCCGGCCGCCAGGGTCCCGCTCTCGGCCGCCAGCCCCATGGCCTGAGCCGGCACCACGGTCGCCGACTGCAGGGCCTGCATGGGCGTCAGGCCGGCCTCGACGTAGAGTTCCAGCGATCGCAGCAGGCTGTGGCCGGGCACCGCGCCATCGGTGCCGGCGACAATCGGCACCCCGGCCTCAAACAGCGCCTTGACCATGCGTTCGCCGTCGCGGACCCGGCCGCGCGCCGTGGCCGCGTCGGTGTCGTTGATCACGCTGCGATAGTTCATCGCGAGCGAGGGGGCCGTCCGCGTGAATCCGGCCTCGAAGGTCTCGATCGGCGTGGCGGGCGCGCGGCCAAGCAGTTCATTCCAGGGCAGCGTGGGATCGACCACGATCTTGCGGCGGGCCAGCAGGTCGATCAGCGCGCGCGCCCCAGGTGCCGACGGGTCGCCGGTAATCGGCATGTGCGCGACATGATCCATGCCGGCCTCGACCGCCCGCGCGGTGCCAAGCGCCGCGGGCACGTGACCGGTCACGGTCATGCCGAGTTCATGAGCGCGCGAGGTGATCGCCGCCACCACGTCGGGTTGCAGCAGGCTGTAGAGCTTGATCTGCTCGAAGCGGGCCGCGTGGTAGCGATCGACAATCGCCCGGCCTTCGTCGGGCGTCGCGGCGATCGTGGCGCCGAATCCGCCCTCGCCGGGGCCATCGACGAGCCCGGCCAGCAACAGGCGTGGCCCCAGTCCCTGGCCACCCGCAAGGCTGTCGCGAAAGGCGGTGATGAACGGCATTTCGGCGCCCATGTCGCGAACGGTCGTGACGCCGGCGGCGAGATATGCCGGCGCCCATTCGATCTGGCTCGTGTGCCCGTGCATGTCCCACAGCCCGGGGATGATCGTGGTGCCGCGTGCATCGATGGTGCGGACGCCGCCGGGGATCGCCACGGCGCCGCGCGGGCCGATCGCCGTGATGCGGCCGGCGTTGACGACCATCACCCCGTCTTCGATGGGCGCGCCGCCGGCGCCATCGACGAGACGCGCGCCGGTGATGGCATAGTGCCCCTCGGCGACGGGCATGGTGCGCTTCCGCCAGGCGGCGAGGTCCGCCAGGCGATCGCGGACCGCCGCCTGCTGCAATGCCGGCAGCGCCGCTTTCAGATCGTCGCGCACCCCCTCGAGCGGGAGGATATGCACGCGCGTCACGATCGCCGCAAAGCGTCCGGCATCGTCCAGCCACACCGTTTCGCGGCCCCACACGACACCGTCCACCGAATAGCGGCGGAGCCGGATCATGCGGCCGCCGGCGCGCACCGTGTCGGTGCCGCGGAGTTCGATGGCCACGTCGCGGCCGTTCGAGAGCGGCAGCAGCGTGATGCGCGGGGGCCGGCTGTGCGCCTCCCAGTAACGAATCAGCACGGCGCGTCCCGACAGCGGCGAGTAGCTGGTGGCCGTGAAGTAGCGCGCCGGCAGGGGCACGTCGCTCGTCGCACCCAGGTTGGCAATGCGCGCCACCTTGCCGGTGACATTGATGTCGGCGTCGACGTTGACGAAGCGGTACGACTTCCCTTTCGACGTGAACCGCGTCGGGCTGAAGTCGGCGGCCGTCGCCAGCGTTGAGGCCACCTGCAGGCGCGCGCCCCGCTCGGTGAGGTCCATGGCCGCGGTCAACTCGAACCCCTGCGCGGTGCCGCGCAGCTGGTACCGCTCCACGCCCACGGGCCGGTCGAGCAGCGAGATGGCGATGACCGCCTCGTCGGGCGGCGTGGCCTGGACGGCAAAGGCGGCAATCAGCGCGACGGCGGCAAAAGCTCTCACGGGCGGTGATCCGGCTTGCGATCCCAGCGGAAGGCACGGAGGGCGGCAACCTGCGCTGGCGGCAGCGGCCGGCCGCTGACCGCCATGTTCGCTTCCACGTTCGCCAACGCCCGCATACCCGGAATGACCGTCGTCACCGCAGGATGGGCGAGGATGAAGCGCAGCGCGACGGCCGGCAGCGGCTCGCCCCACTCGGCAGCCAGCGCCTTGAGCGGAGCGACCCGAGCCAAGGTCTCCTCGAGCTTGGGCGGCTGGAAATAGATGTTGCGGAAGTCGCCGTCAGGCCAGCGCGACTGCGGCGTCAGTGTGCCGGTCAGGCTGCCTTCGTCCAGGGGCACGCGCGCGATCACGCCAATCCCTTTTTGCGCGCACACCTCGAACAGCCGGTCTTCGGGGGCCTGGTCGAACACGTTGTAGACCACCTGCACGGTGTCGACGAGGTCCGTCTCGAGCGCCAGCAGCACGTTCGCCGGCTCCCAGCGGTTGATGCTGATGCCAAACGCGCGGATCTTGCCCGCGCGCTTGAGGTCTTCGGCCGCCCGCTTCCAGCCGTCATCCCGGGCCCAGCGGTCGTCCCACACGTGGAGCTGCTGGAGATCGATGACGTCGCGGCCCAGGTTCGCGAGGCTGCGATCGGTGTAGTCAACGATGTGATCGTAGGGGTAAACCTGGCCGGCGGGCGTCGTTCCCTTGCCCGGCCAGACGCGATCCTTCGGCGGCACCTTGGTGGCCGTCAGCAGCGGCCGCCCGGGATGGCGGCGCAACAGCTCCCCGAGGAGCCGCTCGCTGCGGCCTTCGCCGTAAATCCACGCCGTATCGAAGAAGTTGCAGCCGCGCGCGACCGCCCGATCAAGCGCGCGCGCCGAGGCCTCGTCGTCCGACCCGGTCCATCCGCCCATGCCCCACATGCCGTAGCCGATGTCGGTGACCTCCCAGCCCAGGCGCGGGATGCGGCGGGTGTTCACGATTGCGCCTTCATCACGTTGCCGCCGTACTGGTTCACCCACACGCTGCCGACCAGCGCGAGCAGGGCACTTGCCATCATCAGGAACGCCGGCGACGACACCTGCCCGGTGTCGCGAATCAGCGTGGTGGCCACGAGCGGCGCGGTGCCGCTGAAGATGGTGAAGCTGACGTTGAACACCAGCGCCACGCCGGTGAAGCGGATGCGCGTCGGGAACAAGTCGGTCAGCAGCACGGCGAACGAGCCGTTGGTGAACCCGGCGGCCAGGCCCGCGAGCACCAGGAGCAGCGTCAGGTTGATCGCGCGGGTCTCGAGCGCCGAGTAGAACGGATAGGAGAACACCACCAGCAGGCCGACGCCGGCGCGCAACAGGTAGCGCGGCGGAATGCGGTCGCCCATCCACCCGGTCAGCAGGATGCCGGCCGCCGACGCCAGCACGCCCACGGTTTGCGAGAACACCGCCTGCTTCGGGTCGTATTGCAGCACACCCGAGAGGTACGCCGGCAAGTGAGAGAAGAAGAGGCCGTTGAAGCACGCCGTGCCAGCCAGCAGGGCGCTCCCTACCATCACCTGGGTCTTGTGCGTGCGCAGCAGGTCCCCGAACGGCTGCCGCGACGCGAGGCTGCGCATGCGTTCGAACTCCGGCGATTCTTCGAGCGACCGCCGCAGCGCGAAACTGAGGACGCCGCCAAGCCCGCCAATCACGAACGCGATGCGCCAGCCATAGACCGGCACCAGCTCGGGGGCCAGCCAGGTGCGCACTGACAGGCTGACGGCGGTGGCCACCGCCACGCCCATGGTGACGCAGCTGAACACCACGCTGCAGACAAGCGGGGCAATGCGCGGCGCCGTCTCAACGACGTAGGTGAGCGCCCCTGGCAGCTCGCCGCCGAGGCAGAAGCCCTGCAGCAACCGCAAGGCCACCATCAGCGCGCTGGCGGCGACGCCCCACTGCGCGTACGACGGCACCAGGCCCATCCCGAGCGTGGCCGCCGACATCACGAACACCGACCACAAGAACACCTTCCGGCGGCCATATCGATCCCCGTAGTGGCTAAGGACGATGCCGCCAAAGGGGCGGGCGAGGTAGCCGGCGGCAAACGCCGCGAACGACGCCATCAACGACGCAATCGGCGAGGCGTTGGGAAACACCGCCGCGGCAATGTCGCGGGCGAACACGCCGAAGATGACGAAATCGTAGAACTCGAGCGTGCCGCCGAGGCTGGCCAGCAGCACGATGCGCCAGCCGGCGGCGGTGATGCGATCGGAGGGAATCGATTGGACGGCAGCAGGTGTCGACGGCATGGTTATCGCAACAGATCCTTGATCACGGCGGGATCGCCATCGTTGGTTGAGGGGGTTATGCCCATGACGGCGCACATCAGGTTGTAGAGATGGATGCTCTCGAAGGCCTTGACGACCTGGCCGGCGCGAAACCGCGGGCCGGCGCCAATGAACACGCCTTGCATTGACTTGGTGCGGGCGTCGTAGCCGTGCGTGCCCCCCGGCGTGCTGCGCTCGTGGCGGTCCCAGCGAGCGGTCTCGGTCTTCGACGTGATGTACCACCCCTCGTCTGCGATGCCGACGATCGGCGAGAGACGCGGGTGCCCGGCCAGGCCATAGGGCGCGGGGATTTCGTCGCGGCGATACACCTGCAAATGGGGATGCTTGCCGCGGAGCGCGCCGTACATCTTGTCGACGTCGCCATCCTTCGGCGTGAGTCCCAGTACCGGCGTCCAGTCGATGATGTCGGCCGTCGCCGGATCGATGTAATCGTCGACCACGATCATCCGGTCGCGGCTAAGCGCCGCCATGCCGTGGTCGCTGACAATCACGTAGTTGACGCGGTCGGTCAGCCCGGCGGCGGCCACCCCGGCGACCAGTTCGCCGACCGAGCGGTCCACGCTGAGCGCGGCCTCGCGCGTCTGCCCGGCATCGGGACCAAAGCTGTGTCCCGCATTGTCGACATCGCTGAAGTACAGCGTCAGGAACGACGGGCGCTGCGCCTCGGGCAACTTCAGCCACTCGATCACGCGGCTCACGCGCGCGCGGTTCGGCAGGTCGTCATCGAAGGGCAGCCAGTAGGTGGCCTGGCGGCCGCCGATCACGGCTTCGGACCCGGGCCAGAACATCGGCGCGGCCACCTTGCCTTGCCGTTCCGCCGTGTTCCAGATCGGATCGCCGCCCCACCAGCGCGAATCGGCCAGCACGTCGCGGTTCGACATCGAGTACCGGCCGGGGATGACCGGGTCGAGCATGTTGTTCGACACGATGCCGTGATGCGCGAGCGTGAGGCCGGTCACGATCGTGTAATGGTTGGGAAAGGTCTTCGACGGGAACTGCGGAATCAGGCCCTCGGCTCGCACGCCGCCGGCCGCCAGCCGCGACAGCGCGGGCGGCGCGAAGCGCTCGAGGTAATCCCAGCGCCACCCATCAAGGGAAATCAGGATGACAATGGGCTGGACGGCCGGGGGCGCGGGCGCCGGCCGACACGCCGCAACCAGCAGCACCAGTCCGAATAGAGCCAGCCGCCACCCTGGCGCCACCCGTTTCCTGGACATCACGGCAAGAGTGTAATGCGGGGACATTCAAATCGGTCCGGCTAATGCCGGCACCACCTCAGTCCGCGCGGCGAAGGTAGCTCCAGGTCGCCGGCGGCGTGAGTCCGGCGATGTCCAGCGTGCTGACCTGCTTCGTCACCAGGTCAATGGTCCGTACCGCATGATTGTTGGTGTCGGCAATGAACAGCGTGGTGCCCGCCACCGAGAGGCCGCCGGGCTCGCAGAACTGCGCCGTGGCCGCCGCGCCATCGGCGTGACCCGGCTTCCCGGTGCCCGCCAGCGTCGTCACCGCCCCGGTTGCCGGGTCGAGCATCTTGATCTTGTGGTTGTAGGTATCGGCGATGAACACGAGACCACGCAGTGGTGGAGGCAGCCCTTCAGGGTTGCCTCTCGCCACGCCCAGCGGATGCTGCAGCCGGACCGCATCGCCCTTGCCGTCGGCGTCGCCAAACGTGAACAGGTCGCCGCCGGCGAGGGTCGTGACGGCGTTGCCCGGCGGCAGGTTCAGGGCGCGAATCACGTTGGCCTCGGCATCGGCAACATAAAGCGTGTTGCCATCGAGGGCCAGGCCCGAGGGCTGCGCGAAGGTGGCCACGTTCACCGGGCCGTCCTTCCTCGCCTCTTCGCCCGTGCCGGCATACGGGTACGCCTGGCCATGTAACAGGTCGACCACCCAAATCTGGTGCGGGCCGGCCATGGCGATGATCAGGATGCCGGGCTTCAGCGCCACGTCCCAGGGCGAGTTGAGGTCGATGCGCAGCGAGTCGCCACCCTCGCCGCTCCAGGCGCCCTGCTTGCCGGTGCCGGCGACGGTGTGCACGGCCCGCGCCTGGAAGTCGATGACGCGGATCTGGTGGTTCTCGGTGTCGGCGACATAGAGCTCGTGGTCGGGACCGAGAACGAGGCCCTGCGGCCGATAGAAACGCGCTTGCGAGAAGATGCCGTCGTTGTCGCCCTGCAGGCCCGAGCCAATCGTTTCGATGAGCCGGCCGTCGAGCGAGGCGACCACCACGCGGTTGTGATTCGAGTCGGCGATGAAGAGGCGGCCCGACGCCTCGTCTGCGATCACCTTGCCTGGATACAGCAACGGGCGATCGGCGTGGCGGGCCCGTTCGAGCGCGAGCGGCAGCGGCGCGCGATCGAGCTTCCCTTGCTCATCGAAGACCCGGACCACGGTGCGGATCGCGCTGATGAAGCCCTCGAGGTTGCCCTCGCCCATCGCCGTGCCGACCAGGTTGCCGGCCGGGTCGATGATGACGCGCGTCGGCCAGGCCTGCACCCCGTAGCGCCGCCAGATGTCGTGGGCCGCGTCGTTGGCCACCGGGTGTTCGATCTCGTAGCGCACCAGGATGCGCTTCAGGTTCTCGGTGTCCTGCTCGTTGGTGAACTTGGGCGAGTGAATGCCAATCACGACGAGCTCGTCTGGAAAGCGCTGCTCGAGCGTCTTCAGGTCCCGCAGGATGTGCATGCAGTTGACGCAGCCGTAGGTCCAGAAATCGAGGATCACGACCTTGCCGCGCAGTTGCGCCAGGCTGATCGGCGCCGGGACGTTCAGCCACGCCGTGGCGCCGTCAAGACTCGGTGCGGGAATCGGACCCTCGGGGACGGGAGGGGTGGGGGTTTCGCTGTCGCTCATGTTTTCAATACCACCACGAAGTCACGAAGAGACCTTTGGGTTTCGTGAACTTCGGGTCATTCGTGATTAACATCTATCGGCCGGCGTCGCGCGTCCAGGCGCGGAGGCGATCGGCCGGTTCGACGGTGAGCGGGCCATCCAGCCACTGGTCGACCGGCAGCGACAAGCGCCAGGTCCAGTTGATGTCGTCGACCACCGCCGGCGTGTTGATGCGTTCGGCCCAGCCGAACACGTCCTGCAGGGGAATCAGGGTCAGGCGGGATCCGGCCGAGAGCAGCGACCGCAGGGTGGCCTCGCGCTGTGGTTGCGTTCGGCCCTCCTCCGTCGCCGCCAGCGGTTCAATGTCGTGGGTGCCCGTGGTCGCCACCGAGCACTCGTCGAATTCCGCCGGATCGATCGCCGGATGCCCCGGCCGATCCCAGTGCCGCTCCCAGCGCAGCACTTTCAGGCCAGGCAGGTCCAGCCGCGCCATCGACTCGCGCACGAATGGTGGAATCAGGCCAAGGTCTTCGGCGATCAGGACGGGCGCGGGGGAGCCGGAGCCAAGCACCCCGATCAAGGTCTCGCCAAGGCGCACCTGCGCCGGCTCGTCAGCCGGCTCGAAGAACGCCGGCTGCGCCTGATCGAGCGGCCGGATGTACATGCGGTAGAGGCCGACGAGGTGATCGATACGGAAGCCGTCGTACAGCGCGGCGTAGCGGCGCGCGCGGGCCCGCATCCAGGCAAAGCCGGTCTCGGCCATCACCTCCCATCGCCACGGCGGCAGACCCCAGTCCTGGCCGGTCTCGCTGAACGCGTCGGGCGGCACGCCGATGGTGGCGTCGAAGCGAAACTCGCGCTGCCGCGCCCACACGTCGGGGCTGTCGGCCGAGTTCATGAACGGGAGGTCGCCGAAAATGCGCAGCGGCCAGGCCAGGCGCTTGGCCTCGCCCCACTGTTCGGCGGCGAGCCACTGCAGGTACATGCGATAGCGGATCTCGGACCGCAGCGCCACGCGGGCCGACGCGATGGCGGCGGGCTCGGCGCGCGCCAGCGGCTCGGGCCACAGGTGCCACGGCAGGTCGTCATGCAACGCGTGCAGGGCGCGGAACGTGGCGTACTCGTCGAGCCACCAGGCTTCGTCGGCAACGAACGCGTCGAAGCGGAGGGCACGGGGCGTGCCGCGCGACACTTCCAGACGGACGAACCGTTCGAACCCGCGCCGCAGCCAGCGCTGCTTCAGTTGGCGGACGCCGGCATAATCGATCCGCGGCGACTGCCGCAGGGCCTGCAGCGCGGCCCGATCCGCCTCGTCCAGGCCCAGCTCCCCGCCCAGGCCGGCAAAATCGACCACCTGCGGCAACGAGATGTAAATCGGATCCAGCGCCATGGCCGACATCGCCGAATACGGCGAGCGCTCGACCGGCGGCATTTCGTTGATCGGCAGGATCTGCAGGAGCGACTGCCCCGCCTCGCCCGCCCACTTCGCGAACATCGGCAGGTCGCGAAACTCGCCGATGCCCCAGCTGTCGGTGGAGACCAGGGCGAACAGCGGCACGCCGATACCGCTTTGGCGGCGCATCATGACGCGGCCGCCGCGGCGCGGCGCAACACCCGGGTGACCGCCGGCTCGAACACCGGCGGCGCCGGCAGCAGGCTCAGCACGACGTAGGCCTCGCGCGGAAAGTCGAAGAAGTAGCCGGGATGCACGAGCACGTCATCCTGGTCGAGCAGTTCGAGCGCCAGCGCGTCTTCGGAGCGCACCGCGGGCACCTGGAGCACGGCCGACCAGCCGCCTTCGACGGGCAGCACGGCGATCGACGGATATGCCGCCGCCAGTGTTCGCAGCGTGGCCAGGTTCTGCCGCGCGCGTGCCAGGATCTGGGCCCGGACGAGGGCGCCGTGCGCGATCAGCGAGGGCGCCGCGACTTGCACCGGCGTCGAGACCGACAGGTACGTGTCGGCGACGATCTCGAACGCCGCCAGCGCGGCATCCACCCTGGCGGCCGGCCCGCCGAAGCCGATCCACCCGAGCTTGACCTGGGGCAGGCCGGCTGATTTCGACAGCCCGCCCAGGCTGAGCGTCAGCACGTCGCTCGCCGCCATCACCGACACCGCCGCCGGCGCCGGGTCGAGCGGGTAGTCGGCAAACACCTCGTCGCCAATGATGGGCCAGTCGTGGGTGGCGGCCAGGGCCGACAATGCCGCGAGGTCGTCACGGTGCAGGAACGAGCCGGTGGGGTTATTGGGCGACACGATCAGCAGCGCCTTGACGCGGGGACCGGCGGCGCGGCGGACCGAATCGAGGTCGATCCGCCAGGCGCCGTGATACTCGAGACCATAAGGCACGGCCGTGACGGATTCGAGACGCGCCAGGTGCTCGAACAGCGGGTAGCTTGGCCGCGGCACCAGGATGGCATCGCCGGCGTCGCAGAACAACTTGAACAGCAGCGCGTAGGCCTCGCTGGTGCTCGCGGTGATGGCGACGCGATCGGCCGAGATGACAATGCCGCGGCGGCGAAAGTCGGCGGCGACCGCGGCCCGCGCCGCCCAAAGGCCAAGCGGCTGCGGGTCGTAGACCAGGCCCTCGGGGTGCGCCAGCCCGGCCAGCAGCGCCGGCGGGTAGTGCAGTCCCACCCGGGTCGGGTTCGACTCGGTCAGGTCGGCCACGGCCACGCCGCGGCGGCGCCTGGCGTCGAGGGCGCGCGACAGGGCGTTTGGTTCGAGGCTGGCCGGCAGGCGTGAAGACGTCATTCAGCGGGCAACCAGTTCGACGCGCTCGATGACATCGCCTTCGAGAATGCCGTCGACCACGGCCATGCCCGCGGTCACGCTGCCAAACACGGTATAGAGGTGATCGAGCCGCGGCGAGTCGACGGTGTTGACGAAGACCTGCGCATCGCCGGTATCGCGCCCGCGCGTGGAAATGCCCACCGTGCCGCGCAAGTGCAGGCCGACCTCGTCGCGCATGTACAACGGCTCGCCCATGTATTCGTTGGCGCCGGGGCTGCCGCCCTGGATGACGAAGTTCGGCACGATGCGGTGGAAGGTCAGGCCGTTGTAATAGCCTTCGCCGGCGCGGCGCGCGACACGCAGGGCCGAGAGCGGCGCCGCATCGACGTCGAGCGCGACATCGAAAAACCCGTTGGCGGCCATGTGAAAGCGCAGCGCCTTGCCTCGCAGGGCGTTGACCGCCGCCATGGTCACGCCGGGAGCGGCCAGCGGCTGCGGCGCGGCCACGCGCGGCTGGCCGGTCCAGGCCGACAGGATCTCGGCCGTCTTGGCGGCCACGGCCGGGTCGAAGTCCTTCAGGTAGCCCTCGAGATTCACCGCTTGCGAGGCGTCGCCGTAGGCCTGCAGGCGGTTGAGGATGGCCATGCGCGGATCGCGCGACGTGTCCTTGTGCTCCTTGGTGATGCGGCCGAGCGCCGTCACCAGCGGCATGACGGCCTTCGGCGCATGGCTCTTGTCCTCGAGCGCGCGGACGGCGGTCAGCACCAGTTGATAGTCGGGCCGGCCGAGCGACTCGAGTGCCGCGGCCACGGCCTCGGGCCGCTTCAGGGCAATCAGCGCCGCGAGCGCGGCTTCGCGCACGTTGTCGACAGCGTCGCCCATGAGCGCGGTGAGGGTGGCGGTCTCGCCCAGCGTGCCGGCGGCTCGAGCGGCGTACATCCGCACCTGCCAGGTGGCATGCCCCGCAAACGCCGGCAAGACCTTCGTTGCCTCGGCGGGCTGGGTGCGGGCCAGTGACACCAGCGCGTGCGCGGGCGCATGCCAGGTGCGCGGCTGCGCCGAC
>Ga0209770_10000753_pt1 | contig 17294 bp, 14 predicted proteins | sample LauGreSu1BDMLBDD_2_FD_187572 | JGI IMG/M metagenome (GOLD analysis project Ga0209770, IMG submission 187572) | Freshwater lake microbial communities from Lake Michigan, USA - Su13.BD.MLB.DD (SPAdes) (version 2) | ecosystem: Environmental > Aquatic > Freshwater > Lake | place: Lake Michigan, USA...
GAAATTCGGCAATGAGGCCTTCCTTGTCGGTTTCACGACCCACTCGGGCACTGTCACAGCGGCCTCCGAATGGGACGCCCCCTGTGAGCGCAAAAGCGTGCGTCCTGCCCTCGCTTACAGCTACGAAAATTTGTTTCACAGTACCGGTCTCCCCCAATTCTGGCTCGATTTTTCCAAGAACCCAGATGTTGCCGAATCATTGCGCCATCCGCTTTTGGAAAGAGCGATCGGGGTCATCTATCGCCCGGAATCCGAGCGTGCGAGCCACTACTTCACCGCCTCCCTGCCTGACCAATTTGACGGCATTTTTCATTTTGATGAAACGCGTGCCGTCGAACCCTTGGAACAGACAGCCGAGTGGGAAGTTGGTGAGGTCGATGAGACCTATCCGAGCGGACTCTGATACTCCCCTTCCCTCCGATGCTTGAATTTGTTTCAGGCGGGGTGCCGCTCCCCGCCCGAAGCAAATTGGGCCTTGTGTTTTCTTGCTCGCATACCCAAAAGCTGCGACTATGCGATGTTTCTATGTCAAAGCGTTCCAGAGGCACCGATGCACCCGCGTATTTAGCCGGGATTTTGCTGGTTTTCACTGGGGCCTATCTTTTTTTCGCCCTAGTGAGTTACGACCCGCGTTCTGTGCCTGGATGGGCGCCGTTGATCAGTTCCGTCGCCTCGTCCAGCGCCCAAGCGAGTCAGAATCTGGGTGGTCCATTGGGCGCACTCGTTGCGGGGTATTCTTTGTTCTTTATTGGCGGGGCCTCCTATCTCCTATCTGTTGTGATCTTGGGCTACGGATTGGCAAAATGGTTTCTTGTTGATTACAAACTGCGCGACAAGGTTGGTTGGGGGGCGCTGATGGTGCTTCTGGGTGCCTGCCTTCTTCAAATCCAGCCGATTTTCCTCCAAAGTTGGGAAAAAAGCCTTCGCATCGAGGGACCCGGCGGATTTTTCGGCCTCTGGATCGGAGAGAATGCCATCTACAACGCGCTCGGCCCGGCATCGGTCTTCCTGATTCTAGGCATTTATGTGATGAGCTTGATGTTCACCATCACCTCACATCCGATAAGCGACTCTGCTTTGGCATGGAAAGCATTCGTTAAGTGGCGCGAGGCTCGCCACAAAGCCAGCCTGCAGAAGATGGATGCGGAGCAACGTGTCGCAATCGAGCGTCGTGCGTTGGAAAAAAAGGCGGGCAAACTCGAGAAACAACTCAAACAAAAGGGCATCGAAATCCCCTTTGAGGAACAGCCCGAACTCCCAGTTCACTCTGCCGAACCCGAGATCATCGACTCAACCGCCCCCTCACCCAAAAAACCCAAGCTTTCCGAGTTGCGCGCCGGACGCGAGTCGAAAGATGCCTTCACTCCCGACTTCGCCAGCCTGCATCTCGAAAACTACATCATGCCCGGACCGGATCTTTTGGACGAGCAGGATGAAACCGATCGCGAACCGCTCGATCGGGAGGAATTAAAAAATATACAAACCCTGATTATTGATACCCTCGCCCAGTTCGGAATCAAGGCGACCCCGGGAACAATCACCAAAGGCCCCACGATCACTCGCTACGAAGTCTACCCCGACGTGGGAGTTAGGGTGGATAAAATCGTCGCCCTTGAGCGCGATATAGCTAGGGCCACCCGCGCTGAACGGATCAATATCCTTGCTCCGATTCCCGGCAAAGACACCGTGGGCATCGAAATCGCGAACTCCAAGAAGGTCAAAGTCACCCTGCGTGAACTATTCGAGAAAGACGTCTGGCGCGAGTCCTCAGCGAAGCTTCCCTTGGCCCTTGGAATGGATGTTTATGGCAACACGATCATCGGAGATCTCGCCAAAATGCCCCACCTTCTTGTCGCCGGAACGACGGGTAGCGGAAAGAGCGTTTGCATCAACTCGATCATCGCCAGCCTTCTTTTCCGGTATTCCCCCGATCAACTGCAGTTCATCATGATCGATCCGAAGGTAGTGGAAATGCAGATTTATAATTCCCTGCCTCACCTGATCACCCCAGTCGTCACGGATCCTAAAAAAGTACTTCTCGCGCTGCGCTGGGTGGTGGATGAAATGGAGCGCCGCTACCGCATCTTCGCCAAATGCAAAGTCAAAAATATCGGCGCTTTCAACGAACGCCCGCTCCCCAAATCCCAAAAGGAACTCGATGCCGACCAAGCGGCAACGAATGCCTTGATATCCCCTGACGCAGAAGCGGCAGGCGTGACTTCGGGACTAGACGAGGAGCCCTCTCTCGATGAGCCATTGGCGAGCGACGCACCATTCCCCCTGGAAGAGACGCCCACTCCCACGGAGGAGACATTCCCGGAGGATTCCGACGAGGATGAGGAACCTGTGGCCCCACCAATTCGTGTGCCGCGCGACGCCGACGACCTCGTTATCCCCGACCGGATGTCGTTTATCGTGGTCATCATCGACGAGTTGGCAGACCTCATGCAGACCGCTCCAGCGGATGTCGAAAGTGCCATCGCGCGAATCACCCAGATGGCCCGAGCCGCTGGCATTCACATGATTGTGGCCACACAGACCCCTCGAGCGGACGTGGTCACCGGCATCATCAAGGCAAATATTCCGAGCCGTATCGCATTCCAAGTCGCCTCCAAAATCGACAGCCGAGTCATCCTTGATGAAAACGGTGCCGAGAAGCTGCTTGGCCAAGGCGACATGCTTTACCTCCCACCCGGAACTTCAAAATACACCCGCGCCCAAGGCGTTCTGGTCACCGAGGAAGAGATCCACCGCATTGTGGAATTTGTTTCCAATCAAGCACAGCCGAGATTCGATTCCGGAATCCATGAGAAGCTCACCAGTACGGCGATTCCCGATGACGATGTGAGCGATCAGGACGAGGAATTGGTCACGCGATGCCTCGAAATCATCGCCCAAGAAAATCGGGCCTCCACATCCATGCTGCAACGCCGTTTGAAATTAGGCTATACACGGGCCGCCCGAGTGATGGATATATTGGAAAGCCGCGGAGTGGTCGGTCCTAAAGACGGAGCGAAAGACCGGGAAATTCTGGTCGATCTCAACGAGGAGGGAGCATTTTGAAAAAACAAGACATCCATCATGAAGGGGAATTTTTTATAGGTGCACGGCTTGCCGCGAAGCGCGCCAAGCTGGGTATCCCTATTGAGAAGGCCGCGAAGGATAACCGCCTCTCCTTGGAACGCCTCCGCGCTCTGGAAACGGATGACTTTTCAGGGTTCGCCCACCCGACCTATGCCCGGCTGTTTCTTCTCGATTACGCGACCTACCTTCGTGTGCCGCATGAAGAAATACGCGGATATCTTCCCGGCTCAAAGGGACTGGGACACGATGACAACAACTACCTCGAGGTTCTGATTGCAAACAACGGCTTCCTCAAAGGCGAGCAATTCAAATCCGCCCGCCGAATGATGTTCGCGGGAGGCGCAGCGATCACGATTCTCCTACTCATTGTAGTTGGCATCTACTCTTGGCGGACGTGGAAAAAATTCGAACGGGTCAAGCCTCCCGTGCGTCCCGTTGCGACACCCAAGCCGACACCCGTGCGTCCCGTTGTGACACCCACTCCGACGCCGATGCCAACGCCCGCTCCAACTGCGACTCCATTTCGCATAGCCCCACATGCTCCGCCTGAACAAGTGGTCGTTGTCACTGAGTCAACCCTGCCACCGGCTCCCTCGCCCACAGCCTCGGCCACACCTTTCACCATACCCCCCTTCAAGCCCGCACCGCGTCCCGCAAGCACTCCGAAACGTCCGTAATGAATTCACCAGCCACAAAAGATGCCCCGAAAGTAGGAATGATCAGCTTGGGGTGCGCCAAGAACCTTGTGGATGCCGAGATCATGCTTGGCTCAGCGAAGGCCGAGGGGTTTGAAGTCACGGCGGATCCTGCCGAGGCCGATCTTCTCATCGTCAATACTTGCGGGTTCATTGATTCCGCGAAGCAGGAGTCGATCGATGCGATTCTCGAAGCCAATCGCCAGCGCAACGAAGGCACCCGCCCAGATGCGAAGATTGTGGTGAGCGGTTGTCTCTCTCAACGCTTCTCCACCGATCTCGCCAGCGAACTCCCCGAGGTCGACGCCTTCATCGGGCTGGACCAGGTCGCGGAAGCCGGCACGATTTTCCGTCGTGTTCTGAATGAGGACAAGACCAGCGCGCTCAATCTGGTGACGCCAAAGTCCCGCTATATTCCGGATTTTGCGACTCCCCGATTCCGCCTTACGCCGAACCATTCTGTGTATGTCAAAATCGCGGAAGGGTGCAACCACCCGTGCAGTTTTTGTGTGATTCCTCAGATGCGCGGACGCCACCGCAGTCGCTCGCTGGACTCCGTCGTTCGCGAGATTCGCAGCCTTGTTGCGGAGGGCGTGAAAGAGATCAATCTCATCAGCCAGGATACCACCTACTACGGCATGGATCTTTGGGAGCAAAAAGCCGGCCCCCGGCAACCGGTCGATCCCGCCCGTGGCACCTCACTCGTTCATCTTCTCGATGAGATCGGGGAGATCGGCGGCGAATTCTGGGTGCGACTTCTTTACACCCACCCCGCGCACTGGAGCGACGACCTGATCTCCGCCATCGCCCGCAATCCGCACACGGCCCGCTACGTCGATATGCCCCTTCAGCACATCCACGCGGAAATGCTCACCCTCATGCGCCGAGAGACCTCCCGCGAGCACATCGAGAACCTCATCGGCCGCATCCGTGCCGGCATACCAGGCATCGGCCTGCGCACGACTTTCATTGTTGGTTTTCCCGGCGAGACCGAGGAGCACTTCCAATCTCTACTGGAGTTCATCGAAGCAGTCCGCTTCGAGCGCCTCGGCGTATTCAACTACTCCCAAGAGGAAGGTTCCCGCGCTGCGAAGATGGAAAACCAAGTGCCCACGCGCACAAAAAATCGCCGTTACCGCGAGGCCATGAAGCTACAACAAAAAATCGCCCGCGAAATGGCTGAGTCCCGTACCGGACAAACCCTTCGCGTACTAGTGGAGCAACCGAATATCGGCCGCACCGAGCACGATGCTCCCGATGTGGACTGCCGCGTCATCCTCACGCAACCAGCCACAGTGGGCGAATTCGTGAATGTGAAGGTCCTAGGCGCTCAGACTTACGATCTCGTCGCCGAACCCATCGCCTAGCTTTTAATCCGCGCAATTTTGCCGAGATCTCACAGATCCTCTTCCAAAGGGGACATCTGTTTCTCAGCAGGGACTTCGGCACTTGCTCCGGTAGTGACCATTGGTGCAATGCGACAATCTCCAACATAGATCCCGCCTTTTTCCACAACCAGGGATGGAGCTTCCACCGGCCCCTCGAGTCGCCCTCCTTTGAGAACCTTCACGATGCCCCGACTCTGAATGGTGCCACGGAAAACACCTTCGATGGAAACGCTGTCCGCGTCCACGAGTTGAGTGCAATCGATGACCGCCTTCCGGTCGATGACGAAGGAACCTGCCGTGATGCGGCCGGTGCAGGTTTTTTGCATCGCTAGCCGGGCTTCCCCTTCACAGCGCAGATGCCCATGGAACGGGCCCTCAATGCGCGCAGATCCACATATGATCCAAGGGTTGCTCACAGAACCTTTCGCCGTGATTTTCAAATGCCCGCGCGTGTCAATCGAACGCGAGGCATGGGCGGTGATATTCACATCGATCAACTCGATCGGGGCATAACAACCGGGGCAGATCGTGCTTTGAGCTTTGGGCGACACTTGGTGCGTGCGACCGCATTTTAGGCAGTGGACAGGCTTCCCGGTTTCGTGCTTCCTTCCCGCTAGGGACTGGCTTCCGCTCGACGCATCTAGGCCTTCCGTGGAATCGGAGGCTTTGTAGTGGGCGCCGCAGGAACGGCAGTTTGTTGAAACGAGGTGGGGAGGCTCAAGCTGCACAAAACCGCAGGCCGGACACCGGAAGGGTGACTTCGGCGGAGGGGTGGGCATGAGGCCTTAAGCCGCGTTTTCGTTGACTTGGGATGGCGCAGACGAGCGGGTGAAGGAAGCCGTTTTTGTCGGAGTCACTTCAGAATGCCCGATGAAGGTTGCTCCCTCTTCGATGATGATGCGCATGGCCTTCAGGTCGCCAAGAAGCTCGGCGTTGGATTTGAGCTCGCAGCGCTCTTGGACAGTCACGTTGCCATTCACTGTGCCATGGATCGTGACAGACTTCGTGCGAACCTCACCTTTCACAACCGCATTTTTTCCAAGGATGAGTGTGCCTTCGGAGATGATCTCACCATCCAGCTTGCCGTCAAAAATGAGTTCGGTGTCGAACTTGAGTGTTCCAGTCAATTCCACATCACTGGTGAGAATGTTTTTGGAAGTGGAGGGTTCGGAGACGAGCGAGGTGATATTGTTGAGGTTCATGATTTCGCTGAAACTACACTTGAGCGTGTCCGCAGGTCAACAATTGGCCCGCATAAAATAACAAATAAACGCAGGTCGAAAGGCAGAGCTTTTTTTGAGGTGGATCAGGCCAAGGCGGCGCGAACAGCCGCCACCACTCGATCCTGATCGCTTTCGCTTAAAAAGGGATTGAGCGGAAGGCTAATAACCTCCAAAGCAGCTGCTTCGGATACAGGAAAGTCGCCGTATCGGTATCCGAGTGGAGCGAAAACAGGCTGCTCATGGAGGCATTTCGGATAATAGACCGCCGAAGGAATCCCTGCTGCCTTGAGTTTTTCCGCAAAGGCATCCCGATTCGGCACGCGAAGCGTGTATTGAGCGTAGACATGCGAGTTTCCATCCCGAATTTGCGGGGTCTCACAAACATCCTTCAATAACTCGGTGTAGCGGGCTCCGATGCGATGGCGGGCGAGGACTTCCTCGTCGTAGCCGGCCCATTTTCCAAGAATCACGGCGGCCTGCATTGTGTCGAAGCGGCCATTCATACCCACGAGGTCGTGGAAGTGGCGATTGATGCCGCCATGCGTGCGAATCGCTTTCATGCGAATGGCAAGGTTGTCATCATTCGTAAAGAGCGCCCCCCCGTCGCCGTAGCACCCAAGCGGCTTGGCGGGATAAAAACTGGTGCTGGCAATCGTCGTCACACCGCAACTTCTGCGTCCGTGCTGCGTCGCGCCAAAACTCTGAGCGGCATCCTCAATCACGGGCAGGTTGTATTTTTTTGCAATGGCATTGATGGCGTCATAATCCGGCATCTGGCCGAAAAGACTCACCGGCATCAGCGCCTTGGTGGAGGGCGTGATAGCGGCCTCGATTTGGTCCACCGCAATGTTGAAATCCAGCGGATCAATATCCACAAAGACCGGCTTCGCCCCAACGAGCGCAATGGCTTCGGCGGTGCTGATCCATGTGAACGGCACCGTGATCACCTCATCGTCCGGACCGATCTCCAGCGCCCGAAGAGCGATCTCCAGACTGTCGGTGCCGCTGGCCACAGTGATGGCGTGTTTGCATCCCACATAAGCCCCCAAAGCCGACTCCAACTCCGCCACCTCGGGACCATGAATGAACTGTCCATGATCCAGCACGCGGTGGATGCGCTCGTCTATCGCTGCTTTGTATTTTTGGTATTGGGATTTGAGGTCGATGAAGTCCATAGGTGAGTCGGTGGCGCCATGCGCAGGGCGAGGCTATTTTGATTTCGGCGAGTTTCGCAGAATACCCGGCAGCCATGTCCAGACGATTTGTGTGGAAACGGCATAATTCCAAACCGCACCGACCAGCGCCCCCGCCGCTCCGGCAAACCACCACGGGATTTGGTTTTCAAAAAGATATTCCGAGGCCTGCACATTCACGGTCGCTCCCAAACCACAAATCGCGATGTAGGCCAGAAGACCCGGCAGCAACCTCGCTCCTTTAAGCCGCTGCTGGCGAAAGGTGACCGAGTTGTTCACCAAAAAATTCGATACCATCGCAACGAGCGTAGCCGTGAGTTGAGCCGTCACAAAGGTGATGCCAACACAACGAAAAAGAATCCCCAGAGTTGCGAGATGCAGGAACAAGCCGCTCAGCCCCGCCAACACATAAACAACAAAGCTCACCGGCACAAAGCGGCCGAAAATTTTGTCCGCAAGCAGGTAGAGGTATTCAAACCCCACAACGATATCGAGCTTGCTCTCGCCATGTTGCCGCGTACGAAACTCGTAGGGAAATTCGCGGGTTTTCAGCGGTCGTCCAGCCGAAAGAACCATGTCCAAAAGGATCTTGAATCCCTTGCCGGTCATTTGACGGACGGTTTGCTCAAACACTTCACGCCGGATGGCAAAAAATCCACTCATCGGGTCGGAGAGTTCGGTTTTGCGGGCCAGCGAACCTAGGTTAGTCGCCAAGCGGCTGATAAAAATTCGCACCTTCGACCACTCCCCCACCCCGCCGCCTTCATCGGCGTAGCGAGTTCCGACAGCCAACTCGAGACTCGGATCCGCCTCAAAGGCCGCCACTATTTTTGGCAGAATGGTTTCATCGTGCTGGAGATCGCAATCCATCACCGCAAATACATCCGCCACACTCGATGCCATCCCCTCCAAGCACGCCGAAGACAACCCCCGCCTCCCGATCCGCCGGATAAACCTAACATGGGGCTTCGCGCGCGCGAGATTAAACAGAACCTCAAGCGAACCATCACGCGAGTCGTCATCGACAAAGACCGCTTCCCATTTGCGGCCGACCAGAAGGGCTTCGAGTCGCTCAAGCACGATAGGGATATTTTCCCTCTCGTTGAGACAGGGAATAATAATGGAGACGGATTGGGACGACTCCATTTCGATCACTTGTAAGCTGGCGTGAGAGGATCCGGCACAGGGAGGCCTTGCAGTGCCGCCATATCCGCGTCGACCATGATTTGGACCAACTCAGGAAAACGAACTTTAGGTTCCCAATTGAGTTGTTTTTTGGCTTTAGCCGGATCACCGATGAGGAGGTCGACTTCGGCTGGACGCTCGTAGCGGGCGTCGTATTTGACATAGTCTTTCCAGTCGAGGTCCACACGAGCGAAGGCGTGTTCGACGAACTCCTGAACGGTGTGCGTCTCGTTTGTCGCGACCACGTAGTCATCCGGAGTTTCCTGTTGCAGCATGAGCCACATGGCTTCGACGTATTCGGGAGCATAACCCCAATCCCGCTTCGCATCGAGGTTGCCGAGGAACAACTCTTTTTGGCGTCCGAGCTTGATGGCGGCGGCGGCGCGGGAGATTTTGCGGGTGACAAATGTTTCACCGCGGCGCGGACTTTCATGATTGAAGAGAATGCCATTGCTCGCGTGCATGCCATAGCTTTCGCGGTAATTCACCGTCACCCAATAAGCATACATCTTGGCCGCACCATAAGGACTGCGTGGCCAGAAGGGTGTGGTCTCGGTCTGCGGCACCGCTTGCACCTTGCCAAACATCTCGCTGCTCGAGGCCTGATAAAACCGCGCATCCACCCCAGCCTCACGCATCGCCTCAAGAATACGAATCGCGCCAAGGCCGGTGACGTCGCCCGTGTATTCCGGGATGTCAAAACTTACTCTCACATGGCTCTGGGCCCCCAAGTGATAAACCTCATCGGGCTTCAAGTTGTAGATCAGCTTGACCAAGTTGACGGAGTCCGCCAAGTCGCCATAGTGCAAAAACAGATGCGGATCGGAGTAAATATGCTCGATTCGCGCTGTGTTGAATGTACTCGCGCGGCGAATGATGCCGTGAACCTCGTAGCCTTTTTTAAGAAGCAGATCCGCCAGATAACTTCCGTCTTGTCCGGTAATGCCGGTGATGAGGGCTTTTTTCATTTTTAGAAAATAGAGAGGGTCTGCTCGTTGTCGTTGTTATTTTTTGATTGGCGGAAATGCAAGCTTGCGGCCGACCTTTGGGAAGGGGTTAAAAAACTTTGGCGAGATTGGTTCTGACGACCTCCGCCGTTCTCGAGAGATCGGCCTCGGAGTGAGCCGTGCAAAGGAATCCCGCCTCGAACTGAGATGGCGCAAAATAAACGCCCTGCTCGAGGCAACCATGAAAGAATTTTCCGAAGCGCGCTTTGTCGCTGCTCATGGCCTCTTGCAGGTTCCGTACAGGCCCCTCGCAGAAATAGAGGCAGAACATCGAGCCAATGCGCTTGAAAGTGCAAGGCAGGCCTCGAATCGCCTCCCGCGCTGCGGACTCGAAAGCGGCGCCGGTTTTTTCCAACTGAGCCCAACCATCAATCCTCTCCATTTCGCGGAGTTGTGCCAACCCCGCCGCCATAGCGATCGGGTTGCCAGAAAGTGTGCCTGCCTGATAGACGGGTCCGTCAGGCGAAAGTTGGTCCATGATTTCCGCGCGACCACCGAAGGCACCGACAGGCAATCCACCGCCAATCACTTTCCCCATCGCCGTGAGGTCGGGCTTGATCTGAAAGACCTCCTGCGCGCCACCTCGCGCGAGGCGAAATCCGGTCATCACTTCATCGAAAATCAAAACCGTGCCCACCTCGGTACAGAGAGTTCTCAATATCTCCAAAAATCCCGGCTCGGGCAGATACAATCCCGCGTTCGCCGGCACAGGCTCGAGAATCAAGGCGGCGATCTCACCGGGATTGGCCTCGAAGGCCGCTCGAACGGCATCAGCGTCATTATACGGAACCGTGATCGTGAGTCGGGCCAACTCCGCAGGCACACCGGCGCTATCTGGGTGACCATGGGTGAGCGCGCCGCTGCCAGCCTTCACTAAAAGCGAATCAACGTGCCCGTGGTAGCACCCTTCAAATTTGAGAATCTTCGATCGTCCAGTAAACCCACGAGCCAACCGGATACAGGACATTGTGGCCTCGGTGCCGCTGTTGACCATACGTACTTTTTCGACCGAGGGGACAAGTCGGCAGATGGTTTCTGCCATTTCGACCTCGAGCGGATTCGGAGTTCCGAAGCTGAGTCCGCGCAGCGCGGTTTCCCTCACCGCCTCGATCACCGCCGGAGCAGCGTGACCCAAAATCGCTGGCCCCCATGTGCCCACATAGTCGATTAGCTCCCGGTCATCGACCGTTGTGAGACGCGACCCCGATGCGGATTTTACAAAAAACGGCTCTCCACCCACACCTCGGAATGCCCGCACAGGGGAATTCACCCCGCCTGGGATTCTTTTTTTGGCGGACTCGAAAAGCAATTGGGATTGATTCATAGAAAAACGAAGCTCGCGCCAAGGGCGCGAACGCTTTTGAACATTGACAGAGGAATGAGGAAATACAAGATCACCCTTGTTCTGCCTTGTGGTGCGGGCCTTTGAAAATGGTCGCTTCGCAGCCACAAAAGCCGGACCGAGCCCGATAGCGGGATGATTTTGTTACCTGAAACTTAAATAATGAGCTCGATTAAAATCGACCCTTCTCTTCATCTCGAAAAAAAGCCCGATTGGATCAAAGTCCGCTTGCCGTCGAATCCTGTTTTTTTCTCTACGAAGGATCTGATTTCCGACCTTCGCCTCCACACCGTCTGCGAGAGCGCCCAGTGCCCAAATCGCTGGGAGTGCTGGAGCGGGGGCACTGCCACGTTTATGATCGCCGGCGATCGCTGCACCCGCGCCTGCGGCTTTTGCGCGGTGGATACTGCCAAACCTTTCCCCCTCGAGCAGGACGAACCCCAGCGCGTAGCCGAAGGCGTCAAGCGACTCGGGCTCAAGCATGTCGTTATCACCGCCGTAGCCCGCGATGATATGCCTGATGGCGGTGCGGACCACTTTGGGAAAACCATCGAAGCCATTCGTGCTCTCGATCCAAAAATCGTCATCGAAGTTCTGGTGCCCGATTTTAATGGCAAAGACGATTCCCTCAAGCGGGTCCTCGATGCCGGCCCCGATGTGTTCAATCACAATCTCGAAACGGTCGAGCGACTCACCCCACTCGTCCGCTCCCGCGCAAAGTATCAACTCTCGCTCGACTTCCTCAAACGCGCTGGCGAACTCCGCCCCGACATTAAAACCAAAAGCGGCATCATGCTCGGCTTGGGCGAACAGGAAAATGAGCTTTTCCAATCACTGGATGACCTCCGCGAGGCAGGCGTCTCCATTCTCACACTCGGCCAATATCTCCGCCCGACGCCGAACCATCTTCCTGTTGTGGAATACATCCGCCCCGAGACATTTGAGCTCTATGGAACCATTGCCCGGAACAAAGGTTTTGAATTCGTAGCCAGCGGACCACTCGTCCGCAGTTCGTATCACGCGGCGGACTTCAATCCCATCGCCCGTTGAACTGGAGGATCATCGCGGCCGGGAAGCCCGCGCTGGCTTTCGCCCGTCTAGGCATCGAAGAATATCTCGGACGCCTCGGCGCGATCACCAAAGTGGAAACCCACTTTGTCAAAACCGGCACCGGCCTCCATGACCGCATGCTCGCGCTCTCCGAGGGTTGCCATCGCATCCTGCTCGATGAGCGCGGCAAACAATTCACCAGCCGTACTTTTGCCGCAGGAATCCAAAAACTCGAAAACCAGTCGATCTCGCGGTGCGCCCTCCTCGTCGGCGCCTCCGACGGATGGGACGAACCCATGCGAAGCCGCGCGAATCTCCTCTGGGCGCTGGGTACACTCACCCTCCAACATGAACTCGCTCTCGTCGTTGCCCTCGAGCAGATTTACCGTGCTCACATGATCCTTGCCGGTGCCCCCTACCATCGCGACTGATCCCCCTTTTTTCATCCGATCCTGATAAAGAGACGAGGGATCGTTGACCCGTGGCAGCTCGGCTGTTAAAGGTTTGGGCTTTTCATGAGCGGATACAAAGACACCATCAATCTCCCAAAAACCGATTTTCCAATGAAGGCCGGTCTGGCGCAACGCGAACCCGAGATGCTCGCCAAATGGGAGGCGGCCGGACTTTACCAAAAGATTCAGGAAAACCGGAAAGACGCGCCCCTGTATTTGCTGCACGACGGCCCTCCGTTCGCTAACGGCGACGTACACATGGGAACCGCTCTCAATAAGATCCTCAAGGATTTCGTCATCAAATCCCGCACGATGGCTGGCTTCCGCGCCCCATTTGTTCCGGGCTGGGACTGCCATGGTCTTCCGATCGAATTCCGCGTGGTGAAGTCCTCGGCTGGTCTGAAGCCCGCCGAAGTCCGCCGTCGCTCGGAGGAATACGCCCGCAAGTTCATCGACATCCAGCGTCGTCAATTCCGCCGCCTCGGTGTCCTTGGTGATTGGGAGAACCCGTATCTCACACTCGATCCCTCCTATGAAGCCGGGATGATTCGTTCCTTCGCCCGCTTTGTCGAAAAAGGCCTCGTTTATCGCAAAAAAAAGCCAGTCCTTTGGAGCACTGGCGCTCAAACTGCCCTAGCCGAGGCCGAAGTGGAGTATCAGGATAAAACATCGCCCGCCGTCTATGTCCTCTTCCCGATTGTCACAGGCGACCTAGCTGGCAAGGCCTCGGTGGTCATCTGGACGACCACACCTTGGACGCTTCCCGCGAACCTCGCCATCGCCGTCAACGCCGGCGTGAATTACGCCGCCGCCCGAGTGAATTTGGCAGGCGAGGAAAAAACCATCGTTCTCGCAGAAGCCCTGCTCGAGTCGTTCTGCACCTCGACCGGCGCAGTGAAGATCTCAGTCGATTCGACTTTTGTAGGCTCCTCGCTGGACGGCGTGGAAGCTCAGCATCCGTTTCTCGATCGTCATGCCACCATCCACACGGCCGCTTTTGTGACGCTCGACGCGGGCACCGGTTGCGTTCATATCGCCCCCGGACATGGCGAGGATGACTACCAACTCGGCATGCAGCACAACCTCCCGCTTCTGTCTCCGGTGGACGACCATGGTTGCTACACCGAAGAATGCGGACTTCCCGAACTGGTCGGAAAAAATGTTTTCGAATCCAACGAAGCGATCATTGCGATCCTGACATCCAAGGGCGCCCTCGCCGGTCGTGAAAACCATGAGCATTCGTATCCCCATTGCTGGCGCTCGAAGTTGCCGGTGATCTTCCGTGCGGTAGAACAATTTTTCATTCGTATCGACCTGATCCGCAGCCAGGCACTCGCGGAGGTCGATTCCGCCAAATGGCTTCCACATTGGGGCCGCAACCGCATCCGTGGCACGGTGGAATCCCGCCCAGACTGGTGCATCTCGCGTCAGCGCACCTGGGGCGTGCCACTCCCTGTTTTCTACGATGCCCAAGGCGCACCGATCCTCGACCCTGCCGTCATCAATAAAGTGGCCAATATTTTTTCCGAACGCGGGACGAATTCCTGGTTCGAACTCGACGATGCAACTTGGGCTGGACTCGTGGGTCTTCCAGAAGGAACCACTCGCCGCAATGACACACTCGACGTCTGGATGGATTCCGGTCTCAGCCACGAAACCGTCATGCGCCAGCGTCCGGAACTCGGCTTCCCCGCTGATCTCTACATCGAGGCCACCGACCAGCATCGGGGCTGGTTCCAAAGCTCCCTCATCACATCCGTTGCCCTCAATGGATGCGCCCCCTACCGCGCCGTTCTCACTCACGGATTCGTGATGGATGTCGACACTCGCAAGAAAATCTCCAAGTCCGCTGCTGGTGGATACCAGAAGCCGACCGACGCCGATCACTATGTGAACAAATACGGCGCCGATCTCCTGCGCCTCTGGGTGAGCAGCGTGAACTTCACCGACGACGTCCCATTCTCGGAGGAAATTTTTACCCGCCTGAGCGATTCCTACCGCCGCGTTCGCAACACGCTTCGCATCCTTCTAGCCAACCTCCACGACTACGATGCCGCGCAAGCCCCCGCGCCCGAGACCCTCACTTTTGTGGATCGTTGGATTTTGGCACGCCTGCAGGAAGTCGTCACCACCTGCCTCGATGCCTACGAGAAACTGGAGTTCCACCGCGCCTATCACACGATCAATCAATTCTGCGCCGTCGACCTGAGTAGTCTCTATGTCGATATCACTAAAGACCGCCTCTACTGCGATCTCGCGACCTCCCCCCGCCGCCGTGCCACGCAATTCGCCATGCACCGGATCTTCGACACGCTCGTCCGCCTACTCGCTCCGATTTTGGCCTACACTGCCGACGAGGCATGGGGATATTTTCAGCCCGATACTTCCGTCCATCTCCAGGATTTTCCAAAACCCGATCCCGTCTTCACGAATGCGGAAACCGTCGCCACCATGGAGCAACTCCTCCAAATTCGCGGCCGCATCGCCCAATCGATCGAGAAAATCCAAAAAGGCGGCGACATCGGCAGCGCCCTCGAAGCTCGCGTGAAACTCTCCTCGCCCGCCGCAGAATTTTCGATGCTCGCTCCTCTAAAAAACGAGTTGGAGGAAATCTTCATCCTCAGTGATCTGGAGATCATCTCCAACGAAACCGCCTCCGCCGATGTCACAAAAACACCTGCGGCCCGCTGCGAGCGTTGCTGGCGTCATCGTCCAGAGGTCGGCTCGAGTGCCGCTCATCCAACGCTTTGCCTCCGCTGCGAGCAAGCTCTGCCAGCTATTTCATGAAGTTGCTCCTTTTTCTCACACTGCCGCTCTACCTGCTCGACCAAGCCACAAAGTGGCTTGTCCTGCAGTTCATCGGCACGGACGACATGATTCCAGTCATCCCTGGTTTTTTCAATCTCGTCCAAGTCCATAATACCGGCGCGGCATTTGGAATGCTGAAGGACAACAACCTCTTCTTCGTTATCCTCGCGAGTGTCGCTTTGGGCGCGCTGTTCTTTTTGGCAAAACGCGGAACCTTCACTGACACACCCACACGCATCGGCGCGGCCCTCCTAGTCTCTGGCATCCTCGGTAATCTCACTGACCGCCTCCTCCACGGATTCGTCATCGATTTTCTCGACGTCATCCTTCCCTGGTATGGGCACTGGCCCTCCTTCAATGTCGCCGACTCCGCCATCTGCATCGCTGCGTTTCTATTCCTTATCTCCGGATTCAAACCCGAAAAACAAAAAGCCTGATTTCAATCACCTGAAGCGGATTTGTGTTGGGATTATTTTTTCTCTCACGGAGGCACAAAGACACGGAGGTTAGGTTATAGTTGGCCGTTGATAGTTCGGGTGATTCCGTCGCGCATGAGGGCTTCTCCGAAATTCAGGAGATATCCGAGTTTGAGGCCAGTGAGTCGGAGGTAGGTCAGTAACTGCTTTTTGTGGGCAGGAGTGACTCGTTCGATTGACTTCAGTTCCACAATGACCAGATCCCCAACGATGAGATCGGCGCGGAAGCCTTCGCTGAAAGTCTCTCCTTGGTATTCGATTGGCACAGCTACTTGCCTCTGGACTGCCAATCCACGTCGCTCGAGGGCGCGAGCCAAGGTCACTTCATAGACCGTCTCGAGCAAAACGGGACCAAGATTCCGATGCAACTCCACCGCACAATCCACGATGATCGTGCCAATATCATTCTCCTTCATCTCCGTGCCTTTGTGCCTCCGTGAGAGACTGTCTTTTCCCCTACTTCGCTTCCGCGATCAACTGCCGTAGCACAAACGGCAGGATGCCACCGTGGCGGTAGTAGTCGACTTCGATCGGGGTATCGATGCGGAGTTTGACTTGGTGGGACTCTTTGGTGCCGTTTTTGCGGGTGATGTGGAGAGTGACATCTTGGCGGGGTTGGATGCTGTCGCTGAGGCCGGTGATGTCGTAAGTCTCAGTGCCGTCGAGATTGAGCGTTTTGGCGCTGACACCCTCGAGGAATTGAAGCGGTAGGACCCCCATGCCGACGAGGTTGGAACGATGGATGCGCTCGAAGCTTTCGGCCACCACGGCTTTGACGCCAAGGAGGCGGGTGCCTTTGGCGGCCCAGTCGCGACTGGAACCGGTGCCGTATTCTTGTCCGGCGAAGACGATGAGCGGGGTGCCGGCGGCTTGGTATTTCATGCAGGCATCGTAGATGCTCATTTGCTCACCCGTCGGTTGATGGATCGTGAGTCCCCCTTCCACGCGAGTGCCGTCGGCTTTCGCGGGGATCATGAGGTTTTTGATACGGACGTTAGCGAAGGTGCCACGGGTCATGACGCGGTCGTTACCGCGACGACTGCCGTAGCTGTTGAAATCCACAGCTTCGATTCCCTGCTCAACGAGGTATTTTCCAGCGGGTGAGCTGGCCTTGATTGCACCGGCCGGCGAAATGTGGTCAGTCGTGACCGAGTCGCCGAAGATGCCCATCGGGCGAGCGCCCTTGATGTCGGAGATGGTTCCGGCGGACATACCGAAGTTTTGAAAGAAGGGCGGCTCCTGAATGTAGGTGCTCTTGGCATCCCAATCGTAGATCTGTCCGACGCTGGACGGCACTTCGTTCCACTTGGGATTTTGATTTGCAAAACCGGTGTAGAGTTTTTGGAAAACTTCAGGCTTGAGCGCGGCCTGCATTTCGTTGCGGATCTCCT
>Ga0209770_10000754_pt1 | contig 17290 bp, 15 predicted proteins | sample LauGreSu1BDMLBDD_2_FD_187572 | JGI IMG/M metagenome (GOLD analysis project Ga0209770, IMG submission 187572) | Freshwater lake microbial communities from Lake Michigan, USA - Su13.BD.MLB.DD (SPAdes) (version 2) | ecosystem: Environmental > Aquatic > Freshwater > Lake | place: Lake Michigan, USA...
GCAGCGATCGTCATCGGGCGCCACGCAGCGCTCGTCGACGATCCACAGGTGGGTTCGCTCCCACGGCAGCTGCCGGAACCGCGGGTCAACCATCAGGCAGCGGTAGAAGGGCAGCGGCGTCGAACCCCCGGAGAGCGCGAGATGGAAGTCACCATGCGCCCGCACGCAGTTGTTCGCCTGAAGGAGCAGGTCGGCACCGAGCGAGCCGTGCACGTCGTCGGCATCGGCACCCGTGACGACGCGACCCGGCAGTGCAGGCACCGCGAAGGAATCATCGACCAGGTCGTATGGATCGATCGCCATGGCTCAGCCGTCGTGCCAGGCGCGGGCGTCGCGCAGCATGAGGTCATGGGCAGCGCGCGGCCCCCACGAACCTTGCGCGTAATTCCCGACGATCCCCTCGCGCAGCGGTGCGCTGCGGGCATCGAGGAACGGCATGACCGCGCTCCACGCACCCTCGACCTCGGTGCGGTGCTTGAAGAGCGACTGGTCGCCGCGCATGGCATCCACGATGAGCGGGCCGTACGCCTCGACCGGATGGCCGCCGAACTCCTTGCGGAAGTCGGCCTGCATCGCGATGGGTGCGATCGCCATGCGGCGACCGGGGACCTTGCTCTCGAAGCGCAGCTCGGCACGCTCGCGCGGTGCAATCTCGATCACGAGGCGGTTGCCCTGCACGCCGCCGGCACCGTGCGGTACATCCTTGAACAGGTCGGCGGCCGGCGCCTTGAACTGCACCACGACCTCGGTGCGCTTGGCGCGCATGGCCTTGCCGGTGCGCAGGTAGAACGGCGTGCCGGCCCAGCGCCAAGTATCCAGATGAAGCTTGAGCGCGGCGAACGTCTCGACCGTCGAGCCCGGCGCCACGCCCTGCAGCTGCGCATACGCAGGGTCGGGCCCCGCGCCGTACTGGCCGAACGCACCATGGGTGGCGACATCAGCCGCCGCCGTCGGACGGATCGCACCGATGAGCTTGATCTTCTCGCTGCGGATCTCGTTCGCCCGCATGCGGTTGGGCGGCTCCATCGCGACGAACGCGAGCACCTGCATGAGGTGGCTCTGGATCATGTCGCGCACCGCACCCGTCTGCTCATAGAAGCCCCCGCGCGTGCCCACGCCAACCGTTTCGGCGGCGGTGATCTGCACGTGGTCGATGTAGCGGTGATTCCAGACCGGCTCGAAGATGCTGTTGGCGAAGCGAAGCACGAGCAGGCTCTGCACCAGGTCCTTGCCGAGGTAGTGGTCGATGCGGTAGGTCGAGTCTTCCTCGAAGACCCGGCCGAGCGCGCGGTTCAGGCTTGCCGCGCTGGCCTCGTCGGTACCGAAGGGCTTCTCGACCACGATCCGCTGCCACGACCGTCCCTTGGGGTCGATGCTGCACCAGCGCTTGCCCTCGCTCACCAGGCCAGCCTCGTCGATGCACTGCACGATCGGCTCGTAGAGCGACGGTGCCACCGAGAGGTAGAAGAGGATGTTGCCGCGGGTCGCGCGTGCAGCAGCCAGCGAACCCAGGCGCTCGACGAGCGCCGGGTAGGCCGCTTGCGTCGCGGCATCGCCCGCGTGATAGAAGAGCCGCTGCTCGAACGCCTGCCACCGCGCGGGGTCGAAGCCCTGCACCGAGGCCTGCACGGCCGTGCGCATCTCTGCGCGCCAGCTCTCGTCGGTCTTCGCGGTCCGGCTCATGCCCAGGATCGCCGTCGAAGGATGCAGCGCGCCCAGGCAGTGCATCTCGTACATCGATGGGATGAGCTTGCGGTGGGTCAGGTCACCGCTGGCTCCGAGGATCAGGAGCACACAGGGGTCGGCGCCCGAAGGCGACTGGGCCTGTGTTGGCTCGGCGAGGATGCTGGTGGCGGGTGCGGTCGGCGCGGCCGTCATGGGCGTTTGAGCATACGCCCGGCGTGTCGCGTCAGAAGAGCACTTGGTACTGGATGCCGATGTAGACCTCTCCCGGACCATCATCCGGAAGGAGGTTGGCGCTTGTGGCCGCAAATCCATTGCCGCGGCCATTCCTGCTGTCGCCGTTGGGACTGAGCCCTTCGAAGGCGTAGCCGGCGTCGAGCTGCACCTTCATGCTGTGGCGGTGGAAGTAGTAGCTCAAGTTGAGTTCCAGCAGGTTCAGGTTCGGGAACACCGTGTCCGAGGCCATCGCATCGGTGTCACCGATGCTGTACCGCAGACCGGTCTCCCACTTCTCGGCGAGCATCGTGCTGGCCTGCACCAGGGCGCCCCACTGGTTCGACTGGCCTCTGCTGCTCTGGACTCGGCGGAAGACGCCCCAAGCGAAGATTGACCAGCCTGCCTGCTTGTGCAGCAGGTCAGCCGTGACCTCGACCATCCATGGATCCGTAGGCGAACTCGGGCTGGCCTGCTGGCCGTCGACAGCCACCCCGACGTTGGTCGTCTGCCCCTTCATGTCGAGCCACGGCGTGTACTCGCGCAGTTCGCGCCAGGTGCCATTGAGCTTCCAGTCGAATCGGCTGGAGAACGCCCAGTCGATCGCCAGACTGTTGTCCCAGGGCAGGTTGACGGTGTTGCTGATGTTCCAGCCGGCTCCGCCGGGGGTCGACGGCGAGCGCACCGTGATGCCGTCGAACCAGCCGCTGCGCCACATGAAGTGCTCGGTCTCCCACTCGAGCGCGATGCCGCGCGACCGGGCCGCACGGAAGTAGTTGTTCAGCGCGCTGCGCTCCATGAAGAGCGTGGTGGCCGAGCTCATCATCTCCTCGCGGGTGAAGCCGGGCCGGAACTGGCCCATCTTGAGCTGGAGCTCGGGCGAGAGCACGCGGCCGACCCAGGCATCTTCGATGTCCGGTACTCGAGGCGACGGCACCCCGCTCGGGCGCGAGACCTGCAGGGCGTACCGCCACTCCTTGCCGAAGGCATGGCCATCCATGATGAAGCGGGTGCGGCGATTCTCGAAGCCCTGCGTGTCGCCGAGCTCCTCGCTGTGGTTCCAAATGAACCGCAGCTGCATCTGGACGTTTAGGTGGTACCGGAAGTTGCCATCGGCCGAGGTGATCTCGGTGCCGGACGCATCGAGTCGGTAGAAGCTGTCGCCCTGGAAGGCCGGCTGGCCGCGCCCGTCCTGCATCATCGTTCGTGTGCCCGCATCGGCGAGCGTGTCCTTCACGATCGCGCGGATCTCCGCGGCACGCTCGGCATCAAGGACTTCCTGCGACTGGCTGCGCTGCATGGCGCGAAGGTCTGCACGCAGGGCATCGATCTCGGTCTGCAGGGTGGGTTCGCCGCCGGATGCGAGGCTGAACACTGTGAAGATCGTGGCAAGGTGCATCGTGCGCTGCTCCAGTGCTGGCCAACCACACGCCACTCGTCCGCACTGCGGGCCGGCTCCGGCCTGAACGCAGTGCGAACATGGGCTGAACGCTATCTGTACCCTTCCTTGCCTTTGTTAAGGCTTGTCCTTGACGATGTTCAGGTTGTGTAAAGGCTTCAGGGAACCAACTGCGTCGCGGCAGCAACCACGGCCATCGCCCGTTCCCCCTTCGGATCGATGAGCCACAGCCAATCGATGAAGAGGAACTCGAAGCGGGCGGCGAGCAGCGCGATGCGGCCCATGACCGTGAAGCCGAAGGCCGAACCGAAGGTGATCATCAGGAACCACACGCCGACACGGGCGGCACGACCGACGGCACCCTTGTGCTCGACGCTGAAGACGAAGTACGCGAGCGTGCAGAGCACGCCCACGATGATCAGCACGTTCCGGATCGAGGCCCACGCGGCGAATGACCCATCGTCCTCGAACGCCACCAAGGGCAGCATCGTGGCGCGGACCTGCTCGATGATGTCGCTCTCGACATGGCTCACCATCTTGAGCCCCGCGAAGGTGCCGATCACGAAGGCGAGCGGCCAGCGGCCCACATGGCGCCCCAGCGGCGTGAGCTGCGAGAGCAGCATGATGCCCAGACCGAGCGGGATGAGTGCGATCGGGTTGAACGCGCCGCCCTCGAGGTTGGGCATGCACCACGCCTTGACCATGTCCGGCGCAAGGTTTGCCAGAAGCTTCGGCACGAGCGTTTCCCAGAAGGCGACCACCATCCAGTAGCCGGCGCTCACCCCGATCACGATGCTCTCGGTGAGCTTGTAGGCGGGGTTGTCACCAGCCAGGAAGCTGAAGACGGCCAGCGTGAAGAAGGCCGCGAGCCACAGGCCGATCGTTCGATCCCAGGAGACGCGGATCGCCTGCTGGCCTGGCGCGGCCGACTCGGCCGCCCGGAACTGACCCGCGGTCCGGAAGAGGTCGCGCTCGATCGTGACCGCACCGGCGGTGCCGTCAGCCACCGCCGACCACGCCACACGGCCCTGCTCGTTCGTGGTCGACGCATACCTCGTCGTTTCGGTCTGCACATAGACGCGGCCCATACCCTCGCCCATGCCGGCGCGGATCGCCACCAGCACGGCGATCACGAGGAAGAGGCCGATCCACCACCTGCCCTGCGCCGGCGCTGCCTGATCGGTGATCGCATCGCTCATGGTGCCACCGCCTTGCACCGCTTCTGCGCGAAGTACATGGCATTGCCCAGCACGATCAGGGCGATCAGCAGCAAGTGGCCGAAGAGCTGCGGCGCCATGCGGCGGCGGGCCTCGGTGTACTTGGGCGCCGTCACGCGATCACCGTCGATCGCTGCGCTCACCAGCGCCTCGTACTCGGCGGCACCCTTGATCGCGGCCAGCATGCCTCGCAATTGGCCGGGGTAATAGGAGTAGACCTGCGACGCCTGCACGCCGGTCACGCCAGCCAGCAGCACCAGGCCCGGATTCGAGCTCGAGACGTACTGCACCCACTCCTTGCCGCCCGGATAGCCCGCGCTGATCGTGATCACGAGCGGGAAGTCGCCGGCCTTGGTGATGCCTTCCATGATCGGCAGTCGATCGACCGGCGTGCCTGATCGGTCGACGGGGAACTGCTTGCGAAAGTCCGTGCCGATCACCTTGAGCACGCCTTCGTTGCCGGTCTGGAAGCCAAGATTCACGAAGTCCTTCCCGTTCACGCGGTCGGGGAAGTCGGTCTTGATCACGCTGGCGATGGTCTCCTCAGCCTTCGTGGGTCCGAGCGGCCACAGCGCGATGACGACCGGCTTGAGCCGCTTGTGCATCAGGTGGCGCATGAACGACGTGGCCATCGGTGCGAGCTCACCCTCGCTCGCCGGGTCGTAGTCGAAGCTCACGAGCACGCGCGAACCCTCGGGCAGCGCTTCGATCGCATCGAAGCAGGCCTGCGAAGGCGGGGTGGGTGACTCAGGGAAGGTCTTGCCGGTCACGCCGTTCCAGAGGATCGGCAGCGCGACCGCCAGCATCATGGCGAGGTAGATCCAGCGCCGGTCGAGACCGCTCATGCGTCACCCCCGAGATAGCTGCGATCGAGGCCAAGCAAGAGGCGGATGCCGGTCGACGCGACGCCGAGCGCGATCCCGATGATGATCGCTCGGTTGCCCGCGGTGTTGAAGACATCCATGATGGTGACGGCCAGATTCTCCAGCCGAAGCCCGCTCGCCCAGTCGGGCAGCCATCCCGTGAGCACCACGCCGGCGAACGTGCGGCCGAGCAGGATCACGAACGCCGTGGCCAGGAGCAGCGTTGCCTCGAGGTTCTTGGCGCGGAACGCCCGGAACGCCGCGCTCGCGACGTAGAACGCCAGCACCGCAAAGAGCGTCGACGTGATCGGCGTCATCACGTAGAGGTAGATCCACCAGAACGCCGAGCCCTCGTCATCGGGCTTGCCGCTCCACGGGACCATCGGCGCCGATGGATCGGCGACGACGCCGACCTTGCCCAGGCCGACCCAAAGCGTGACGGCGAAGGCCAGGAGCGTGACGGCCGAGTAGCCCCAGCCGGGTCCACGCGCGCTCAGGCGCATGAGCTGCACCTTCAGCAGGCTGCCACCGCCGAGGACGAACGCCATCGCGGCGAGGATGTTGAACCAGTCGGTGACGTCGTTGGCCCAACCGGTGGCCATGGGCAGGAACGGGCTCACGAGCATCGTGAGGCCGCCGACGAGGCAAATGAGCAGCGCGATCGAGCGGCTCATGGAGCCACCTCCACCGGGGATTCGGCCGCCGTTGCCGGCGAGAACACCTCGATCGTGGCCATGACCACACCGCCCGCAAGCGCCAGCGCGATCAGCGCCTTGGCGATGTCCTGCCCACGCAGCGTCCCCAGCTGGTCGGGCGCACCGCTCAGGTAGGCGCTGGCCGCGAAGAATTCCTCGCCGATGAGCGTGTAATCACAGCTCGCGACGAAGAACGGCAGCTGCGCGGTCTCGGCCGTGCCGGCGATCTGGATCGCGCCGATGGCGTTGCCGTTCTCGGCCAGGATCAGGCTCTCGGCGAAGAAGCAGCCCATGTAGAAGCAGGCCGCGGGCTTGTCGCGCGCCATCGCACCTGCGGCGTAGGCCGCGTACCCGAACTGCTCGTCCGTGATGTAGCGGATGCGCTCGGGGTCGTACCAGTCGGGCTGGCCCGCCTGCAACGCCGCAGCCTGCACGCTCTCGCGCGCGGCCTGCATGACGAGCGATCGGCTCACGGGAACATCGAGCGTGGCGTCGTACTGCGCGGCCGTACCGGCGACCCGGCTGAGCACCGTGATGCCAGCGACCGTCATCGGGTTGTCCATGTCCTGGATCCCGGGCACGAACAGGATCGGCCGCCCCATCTCGGTGGCGCGCCCCACGGCTTCCTCGACCGCTTCCAGACCGGCGATGCGGCGGATCCTGGGCACGCTGCCGGCACGCGCAGCGAGCATGCTCCCCACGATGCACACGCACGTGGCCGCGAGCACGACCAGCAGCAGCACCTTGTCAGGGTTCAGGAAGGATGCATCGGCACCGAGCACCATGCGCGGAGCCTAACGCGCACGTGGCTCGTGCGCCCGGAGCCGGCTTGATCACTCCGCGATCAACTCGACGTTGGCGCGAGGAACGGTGACCCGCTGTCCATCAGCGAGCGCCACCTCGAGCACGCGAGCCTTGGACCCGGAGCCGAGCACGGCGGGCTGTTCGGGAAGCGACGCGACCGTACCGAGCGCCCCGAACCACGGATCACGGATCACGCGCACCGGCGTGCCGATCGACAGTTCACCGGCGGTCGCCCCGCCGCCCGCGTGGGCATCGCCCGTGGCTTCGTCAGCCAGTGGAACGACGATTTCCGGCCGCATCACGCCGGCGCGGATCTGGGTCGCGCCGTTCACGCTTGCGGTGTGGCCGATGTGCGAGGTGAGCAGGTCATGCGTGCGCGCGGCCATCGCGATGTCCCCGAAGCCCTCGGTCACGACCAGCGTGATCCCGACCTTCTCGCTGCCGGTGATCGCCACGCCGAGATCGTGCCCCAGCAGCGCCTTCAGGTCGGCATCATCGATCCCGCCCGACACGATCGCCGCCACACCGACCTCGATGGCGCGGCGGATTGCCTCGATCGTCATCCGTGCACCGCCGATCAGGATGCACCCGGCGTGCTCGCTGCGGATCGATGACGCCTCAAGCCGCTCGTCCGGCCGGGCGCACCCGACCGCGATGGGACCGTACGCCTCGCCACCGATGCCGAAGATGCCTTGCACCAGCGCCACGTCGTTCTCGATGACCGCGCCCTCGCTTCCGAGCACCTCGACCACACGGCCGCTGGTGAACGCACGCACCTGGACCGGCTGTGCAGCGCCGCGGATCATCACCATGCCCGTCGATTCGCTGGCGCTCTCGATCGTGCCTGCCGCCGACGCCTTCACGGTGACTTTCATCATGCCGAAGATCCCCTTCGACTGCGCGATCGGTTCATCCTTGGCGATGGCGGAACCGACGGGCTTCAGCAACAGGCCGGGCACGTCGCGCGGCGCGCACGACAGCAGGTTCGACATCTTCATCGGCGTGATGTCGCCCTCGAGGTCGGTCTGCGCAACGACATCGGTCGCGGCGACGCGATCGCCCACCTTCACGGTGATGCGACCGGTCAACGGCAGGAGCCGTCGCGCGCGGTACCGCACGCGTGCGCTCACGGTCAGTCCTGGTGTGTAGGCCTTGGCCATGGTCGTCTCCTCAATCAGGGTGCAGTTCGAGTGCCTTCGCCCACGAGGCGACCAGCCGCCTGCCCTCGGCCCCGCTCGGCACGGCGAGCGGGCGGCCGCGGCCATCCAGAATGAGCCCGACGCTCCCGCCACGCACCTCGCGCTTCACGGCAACGCCCGGGCCTGCACCGACATCGAAGCCGCGCTCCGGCATGACCTCGACGTTCGCACGCGCGCCGATGCGCAGCAGCTTCATCTCTTGCCCCATCAGCGTTCCCTCGGCGCTGCCTCCCTCCCAGCGCGCGCTCCAGCGCATGACGGGCTTGCCAGCGACCGCCGTGCCCGCCGGCGCGATGCACGTGCCGAGCATGACCAGGCAGTCGCGCTCGAAGACCTCCATCGCCGCACGCTCGTGCACGGTCGCCAGCACGCCCAGGTGCGGCATCATGAAGATGCTGTCCTTGGCGAGCTCAGTGAAGCCCTCGGGCTCGAAGGCATCGATGAGCATGGACGCGGTCTGCTCCATGCGCGGGGCGTGGCTGAGCACACCGCCGCTGGCCACGAGCAGGTCGAGCTTCATGCCGCTGACGAGCGAACGGCCGCCCTCCTGCTGGCTGAAGGCATCGCCGACGGTGCGCTGCTGCTGCACTCCCTTGAGCTCGGTCGCGAACGCCTTGTGCTGCACGTACGCCAGCCGCAGCGCCTCGCGGCTGACGGCCTGCTCGAACACCAGCGCCTCGTGCGTCTGCGGGATCGTGGTCGGCCGGATCATCTTGTTCTTGACGCGGTTGCGCAGCTCGCGCTCGTCCATGTCCAGGTGCACCCAGCGCAGCACGCTGTCCATGCCGGCCTCGGCGCAGACGTTGCTGATCGAGTAGCTCATCCCCAGGTTCGCGCTGACGGTGCGGTTGAAGGAGCCATCGAAGACGCTGAAGACGTCGGTCGTCGCGCCGCCGATGTCGACACCGACAACGTTGATCCCACGCCCCTTCGCGATCGCCTGCAGGATGTCGCCGACCGCGCCGGGGGTCGGCATGATGGGCGCATCGGCCCATGCGATCAGCCGGTCGTAGCCGGGCGCATGCGCCATCACGTGCTCGAGGAAGACATCGTGGATCGTCTCGCGCGCAGGGCCCAGGTTCTCGCGCTCAAGCGTCGGGCGCAGGTTGTCGACGACCTTCAGGTCAAAGCCCCCGGCCGCGAACGTGCGCTCGATGGCAGGCCGCGCATCGCGGTTGCCGGCGAAGATGATCGGCAGGCTGTACTCGCCGCCGAAGCGCGGCCGTGGCTTCGCGGGCGCGATGAGTTCGGCGAGCTCGGTCACCTTCTTCGTGTCGCCGCCGTCGGTTCCGCCCGAGATGAGGACCATGTCGGGCCGCAGCTCGCGGATGCGCTGCACCTGCTCGTGCGGCCGGCGACGGTCGTTGCTCGCGATGGTGTCCATCACGATCGCACCCGCACCAAGCGCCGCACGCTTGGCGCTCTCGGCAGTCATTTCCTTCACGACGCCCGCGACCATCATCTGCAGTCCGCCGCCGGCGCTGCTCGTCGAGATGTACGCATCGCATCCGTCCGCAGCATCATCCGACGTGCGACGGAGGATCGTGCCATCGTCGTTCACCAGCCGCCGTCCGCTGAGCTCCTGCAGCTCGGTGACCGCATTGGTCACGCCGAGCGTGACGTCGGCGAAGGGCGCCTCGACCGTGGTCGGCGCCTCGGCACGGTGCGTCTGGCGGTACACACCATCCACGCACTCGATGAGGATCGCCTTCGTGGTGGTGCTGCCGCAGTCGGTGGCGACCACGACCTTGATGCGACTGGGGTCCTTGCGCATGGAAGGCGAAGGCTACGGACTCGGCCGCGGGCCGCAAGCCGGGCTGCAGCCGTTATCCATCGGATTGCGGCGGATTTCCCCGTCGTGCGCGGTCTTCGATCGCCAGGCAGATCGCCTCGACGCTGCCGCGCCGCTCGAGCAGCTCGGCAAGCGTGGAGAAAGCCTTGGGATCGGCGACGACCTGCACGAAGGGGGTCAGCGCATGCATGGCGTTGGCCCCGATCGCATTGAGCGGGCGGAACGATTCGAGCGCCAGCAATGCCGGTGCCGTCATGCCACGACGCACGACCTCGTCCGCGATGCGCGCCACGACTGCAGCCTCGGCATCGTTGAGCGTGGCCGGTCCGGGTGGCTCGACCGCGAAGGCATGCCGAAGCGCCTCGCGCCAGTTCCGCCTGGCATCAGCCATGATGGGTCGCCCCAAGCGCTGCATGTGACGCCAGCCACCACGCCTGCCAGGCGTGCAGGGCCTGCTGGACCCGCGCACGATCGGAGCACGCGATCCCCGCAATGTGGAACGAGATGGCACCCCGACCCGATGGGCGGGCGAACGTGGCGCCTGCCTCCTGGACCGTGAACGCCGCGACCGAAGACCACGCCAGGTGGCGTCGCCTGAACGGACCCGCGCGGACGATGCCGTGGCCATCCACCGTGCAACGGCACCCGGCCCAGCCTTCCGCGGTCACCGCAGCGAGACCCACCGCTGCGAGCGCGCCCACGAACCACTCTTGCGCGGCCAAGCCGACGGCGAGCGCCAGCGCCGCGATCACCAACGCGAGCGCGACCCGGCGGCCGGGTCGCTCGCGCGCGAGGCACTCGGACCACTGGATCGCTTCGGGCATCGCCACGCGTCGATCCTACGATCCGAGCATGCCCAGCACCGTCCTCGACACCAGCGCCGCCGAGATCGAAACCACACGCGAGTGGGCCCGCTGGGCCGATGCCAACGATCCGCTCGCTCCCTTGCGCGATCGATTCGAGCTGCCGCGCAGTGCCGACGGCGCACCGCTGGTGTACTTCCAAGGCAATTCGCTCGGGCCGATGGCGCGACGCACGCGCGAGCTCGTGCAGGAGGTCATGGACCAGTGGGGGTCGCGTGGCCACTACGCGCGCATGGAAGGTGCACGCCCCTGGATGGACTACCACGCTCACGCACGAGGGTCGCTCGCCGCCCTGGCTGGCGCGCGCGAACATGAGGTCGTCGCAATGGCCGGCCTCACCGAGACGCTGCACCTCCTGATGGCATCGTTCTGGCGACCGCACACCGGTCGCGACCTGATCATCATGGAAGCCACTGCGTTTCCGAGTGACCGCTACGCCGTACGGAGCCACGTGCAGGCGCGTGGATTCGATCCTGATTCGTGCATCATCGAGGTCCAGCCCCGCGCTGATGGACTGCTGCACGCCGACGACTTCGCGCACGCATGCGCCGGGGCCGGCGGTCGTGCCGGACTGCTCCTGGTGGGCGGCGTGAACTACGCCACGGGCCAGCTGCTGGACCTGGGTGCCTTGGTCCGCGCAGCGCACGCCGCTGGCGCCTTCGCCTGCTTCGACCTGGCGCATGCGATGGGCAACGTGCCGCTCGCGCTCCACGACATCGGCGCCGATGCCGCCGCGTGGTGCGGCTACAAGTACTTGAACGGCGGCCAGGGAGCGACCGCAGGCCTCTACATCCATGAGCGCCACGGACTCGACGCCACCACGCCACGCTTTGCCGGCTGGTGGGGCGTGCCGCTCGCCACCCGCATGGCGATGGAGCGCGAATTCGTCGCCACACCAGGCGCCGATGGATGGCAAGTGAGCGGACCGAGCGTGATCGGCATGGCGCCGCTGCTGGCGAGCCTCGAACTCTTCGATGCCGCAGGGTTCGATCGGCTGCGCGCGAAGTCGCTGCGGCTCACCGCGTTCCTCGAGATGCTCCTTCGTGAACGCGTGCCCGAGGCGCGCGTGCTCACCCCTGCGGCCACGCACGAGCGTGGCGCGCAGCTCTCGATCCAGCTCGATGAGCGCTGCATGGAGCGTCATGCGCAGCTCCTGCCTGCGGGCATCGCCTGCGACACGCGACGCCCCAACGTGATTCGTGCGGCGCCGGCCCCGCTCTTCAACACCTTTGACGAGGTCTGGCGCTTCGTCGACACGCTGGCCGGGACGCGCTGAGGCCCGTTCGCGCGCATCCGGCCTGCTTCAGTCGCCGGTCTCGCTGCTGGCCTGCGCCTGCTGAGGCGCCTTGCGCTCGGCGGTGAGCATGAGCACCGCACCGCCCACGGCCACGAAGCCGCCCATCCATTGCAGGCCGGTGAGCCGCTCGCCGAACACGAAGGCGCTGGCTGCACTGACCAGGAAGGGTTGCAGCTGCAGCACGCCACTGGTGATCGCCACGCCGAGCCGCGCGATGGCGACGTAGTAGAAGACGTGACCCGCCGCGATCCCGGCCACCGCACTGATGGCCAGGAAGAGGAGTTCGCGCGATCCGAGCGATGGCACGTACGCACCACCGTCGCGGCCGAACGCCAGCATGAGGGCGATCAAACCGATGGCCGTGAGCTGGCAGATCACCGCGAATGCCAGGACCGGGTGGTAGGGCGCCATGAAGCGCCGCACGCTCAGGCCGTAGCAGGCGTAGCCAAGCCCCGAGCAGACCGCCATCAGCACGCCCGATCCGTTGGCACCACCGAGCGAGAACTCGCCGCCGAAGAGCACTGGCATGAGACCCGTGATGAGCAGCGCGAATCCCACGAGGTAACGCGCGGTGCGCATCACCGCACGCTCGGCCGGGAAGAGGAACCATGCGCCAAGTGCGACGAAGATGAGCTGGCTGCGCAGCCCGAACGTCACGATGCCCGGCGTGGCCATGCCGAACGCCGCGGTGAAGCAAGCCTGCCCCGCGATGTTGGCGATGCTCGGCACGATCGCTGCCTTCCAGATGCCCTTGGGCATCCGGCCACGCCACGCATGCCAGAGCACGTACGGCAGCCAGAGCACCGCACTCGCGCCGTACCGCCAGCCGTTGTTGCTCCAGAAATCCACGCCCCGGCCGGCAAGGTCACGAAGCAGGAGCGGCACCGTGCTCCAGCCGAGCAGCGCAGCCATCGCGTTCATCGAGCCGACGCGTCGGCTGCGCGCGAGCGCGTCGTGCGCCTCAGCGGAGTTGGCGGATGTCTTGGCCATCGGTCACATCTGCACGAGCCGGCCACCATCGACGGGCAGGTTCACGCCGTTCACGTAGCTCGCTGCCGGCGAGCAGAGGAAGAGCACCGCCGCCGCGATCTCGTCAGGTTCCGCGATCCGAGCGGCAGGAATCGTGGCGATGGCCTCGCGCTCGATGTCCTCCACGTCGACGCCGCCGCGGCGCGCCTTGCCTTCGAAGAGCGAGGCGAGCCGCCCCGTGCGTGTGAACCCCGGCATCACGTTGTTGGCCGTGATCCCGAAACGGCCCAGTTCATGCGCCAGCGTCCGCACCCAGTTGGCCACGGCAGCGCGCACCACGTTCGAGACACCGAGCCCGCGCAGCGGCGTCGTCACGCTCGTGCTCGTGATGGAGACGAGCCGCCCGTAGCCGGCCGCCCGCATGCCGGGCGCGCACGCCTGCATGATCGACTGCCCGGTGGCCACATGCTGCGTGAGCGCCGCCGTGAACTGCGCCGGGTCGGCGTCGATCGCGAACCCTGCAGCAGGACCGCCGGTGTTGTGCACGACCACGTGCACGGGATCGCGGGCAGCGAGTGCATCGATCGATCGCTGCACGGCCTGCCAATCGGCGTGGTCCACGAGCATCGTGTCGTGACCGGGACCGATCGCCGCAAGTTCCGCCGCGACCTTCGCCAGTCCCTCGTCGTTGCGACCGGCGATCGTCACGCGGGCGCCGGCCCGCGCCAGAGCGATCGCGCACGCACGACCGATGCCTTGCGTGGCGCCTCCGACCAAGGCATGTCGGCCATCGAGCCTGAACCAGTCGCGCTGCTCGTGCATCGGTGGAGTGTAGGTGGCACGGCGGGCTGCACGCGCCGCCGCGACCGGTCGTTCATCGCACGGGGAACGATCGGTACGACACGCCGGCCTCGGCAAAGAGATCGACGGCCTTGCGGATCGACTCCGACCACGGCTCGTTGCCATGATCGACCTCGAACGTCACGACTTCCGCCAGCCCGGCCTGGATGATCGCCAGAGAGCATTGCACGCACGGGCTGAAGCTCGAGTAGATCGTGCAGCCCACTGGGCTGATTCCGTTGCGCGCGCACTGCACGATCGCGTTCATCTCGGCGTGGCAGATCAGGTCGTACTTCACCGGTCGCTCGAGCCGTTCGGGCCGGTCCGCCACGCCGCGCGGCAGGCCGTTGAATCCCGTGGACAGGATCTGCTTGGATGGGCTCACGATGACCGCACCGACCTGCCGCGAGGGATCCTTGCTCCACCCGGCGATGGTGCGGCTGAGCTCGAGGAAGCGATGGTGCCAATGGTCATTCATCGGGTTCGGCCTTGGGCGCATCCTCGCCGGGATCGGCTGCGGCGTCCACTGCGCGCAGCGTGAGCCGGCCGACCACCAGATCGGGCGCACCCGGTCGACCGGCCCAGACCACCACGGGCCCGCGCTCGCTCACCTCGATCCGTCCGGCCGGGAAGGTGGCGAGTTTCATGCGCCCCGTCACGCGTTCGTTGGGTGGCTGGGTCGCCGTGATCCGCACGCGCTTGGATCGATCGGGCTGGTCGGCGTTCGCTTGGGCTCCCTCGACGGCATCCTGCATGGATGAACGCTCATACCCGACATCGATGGTGGCGAAGCGCTGCGCCTCACCCACGAGCCCGGCTTCGATGAACACGTCGTAGGCACCGGGTTCGAGCTCGGCGACCCAGGCGCAGCGCGCCAAGGGATCGGTCCATCCCTCAATCACGCCCGGATCGACGCGCTGGTCGAAGGCATAGACGAGCGAAGACCCCTCGAGTTCCGCCAGGGCAGGATGCCCGATCCAGCGCGCGCCGCTCTGCTGCATCGGTGGCCACAGGTCGATCGGCGCGACCGCCGGCAACGTGGTTCCGGCCTTCGCTGCCTCGATCCATGCGGCCAGCAGCGGCTTCACGCGCGCAGCAGGCAAGGCATAGGTCGCCGTGCGATCGGGTCGCGCGATGTTGATGCCGATCGCACGGCCATCGAGCCCAAGGAGCGGACCGCCCATGCGCATGCATGGCAGCGGCGTGTCGTGCTGCAGCACGCCTCCGAAGCCGCTTGCGCGTCGGCTCGCCGGGAAGAGCGCCGTGCTCTGGGAGATGCGGCGATCATCGGGCCGTACGGTCACGCGGGTCAGGAGCGACATGGGCGATCCATCACGATCGATCTCGATCAGGAGCAACTCGCCGCCGCCGTACGCACGCACGATGCGACCGATGTCGCCTTGCTCCGCGACCGACTGCCCTGCCAAGCGCAGCACGCGATCACCGGCCCGCAGCCCCGCGACCCACGCCGGCGAGCCGATCGTGGCTTCGATCACCTTGAGCCCCGGCCCATCGGGCGTGCCTTGCTCCACGCGGATCCCGAGGAATCCCGACAGCCCATCGATGGCGTTCTCGCGGAGGCCATCCAGTCCGGTGATGCCCCATGACTCCCCATTCCACTGCGATGAAGCGCTCACGACGATCGTGCCGGACGTCGGCACCGCATCGAGAGCCCACTCGATCGGCACCAGGTCATCGCCATCGACCTTGAGCACGACGAGGTCGAGATCGCGATCGCGCGCCACACGGCGCGCCCGCACGGTCGTCCCCACGGGCAGCGTGACCTCGACGGCATCGCTCGATCGACCGATGTCGCTGTCTTTGGCAAGGAGCACGCCCGACGCATCGATCACCGTGGCCATGCCGACAGGCCGATGATCGACCATCACCTGACAGACCGACTGCAGCCACGGCGTGGTCACTTCACCCGTGATCTCGCGCAGGCCAGGAGCGCCACGGCCCGCATCGCCGGTGGGCTCGAACTCACCACGCTCGCCGGCCCACATCGCTTGCAGTGCAGCAGGGTCCATCGTGCGGCCGCCGGTCACGGTGCCGGCCTTGAGGTCAGCCAGCCGCGAAGCCGCGAAGTCGCTCGTGCACATCGAGCCCAGCGTGGGCTCGCCGCTGGTGGTGCTCACGATGCCCACCAGCCTGCCCTGCAGGTCGAAGACGCCGCCGCCGGAGTCGCCACCGGACATCGGTGCATCGAGATCGATGGCGTGTTCGCGCTGATGGACGACGCGCCCCACCCGCATGACCGCGGCACGATCCTTCATGAAGCCATGCGTATGGCCGAAGGGTGCGAGCCAATCGCCTTCGACGAGCCGTGCCGATGGCCCAAGGCGCGCCGCCACGATCCCCTCGACAGGGTCGAACTTCACGAGGCCACAGTCCTTGTTCGCCTCGCAGTGCAGGCCGGCCGTCGTCCCGGGAATCGTGCGGCCATCGGGCAGCTCGATCGCGACCGCTTGACCCGGCTTCTCGAAGCAGTGACCGGCGGTCAGGATCCAGCCCTCCCGGGCATCGATGATCGTGCCGCTGCATGAACCGCCGCCACCGAGCTCGGTGACCTTGATCGCCACCTGCGTCGGTCGTGCCGCCCGAGACAGCGCCTGCAAACGGTCCTGCAACAGCTGAAGGTCCTGCAGTCGTTCCGGCTGACGAAGGTCTGGATCACCAGCGCGCGCCGGGGCAGCGTGGACCACTGAAGACACGATGAGCGCCGCCAGCAGTGCCGGCCGCGAACGGGGCAGGCTTAGCTTCAGCGCTCCCACGACCCCTGCGAGGATTCGCTCGATCCCCAACCGCGCGTGTCCAGGCGAACGCCACCGGGTTGCGCCGCGAAGAGCGTGCGCAGGTCCTCGAGCCGCTGCGCAACAAGCTGCATGGAAGCAGGGCGATCGGCCGGGCTCACCTGCACGCACTCCAGGATCAGGTCCGACAGCATCGGATGGATCGACTTGTTGCGCACCGCGGGCGGCACAGGCGGCTTGACCGCCACGGGCGTGAACTCGCCGCCGAGCGACTTTGGGTCAGCCTTCGACGGGATCGCCGTGGGAATCGTGTCGCCCACGAGCACCCAGTACATGGTCGCACCAAGGTTGTAGATGTCCGTCTGGCCGTTGACTTCCTGCCGGTGCGCCTGCTCAGGGGCGAGGTAGCCCGGCGTGCCTTGGATGCGCTTCTTGACCGTGCCGAGCGCGCACGCCTGGCCAAGGTCGATGATCTTGACGGTGGCGCCGTCGGCGATCATCACGTTGATCGGCTTCATGTCGGCATGGCAGAAGCCCTTGTCGTGCATGTGCGCCAGGCCCCGTGCGATCTGCGCAAAGATGCCCGCCGCCTCGACCATCGTCTTGGGCAGCGCCCTGTCGAGCGTGGGAGCGTCGAGCAGCTCCATGGTCAGCGCGACCTCGACCACCTTGAAGAACTTCTTGGTGCGGTGGATCTTGTGGA
>Ga0209770_10000755_pt1 | contig 17282 bp, 13 predicted proteins | sample LauGreSu1BDMLBDD_2_FD_187572 | JGI IMG/M metagenome (GOLD analysis project Ga0209770, IMG submission 187572) | Freshwater lake microbial communities from Lake Michigan, USA - Su13.BD.MLB.DD (SPAdes) (version 2) | ecosystem: Environmental > Aquatic > Freshwater > Lake | place: Lake Michigan, USA...
GTGGCCGAGGGGAACCAGCGGGTGATTCTCGGCGCGACATCCGCCGGCAGCCCAAAGAATGCGGTCGCACGCGAGGATTTCGCCGGGGGTCAGGGTGACCGAAAAGCTCCCATCGTCAGCGCGCGAAATCGTTTCCACACCAGTCTGGGTGCGGATGTGCACGCCGGCGTTTGTGGCTGATTCGGTGAGGCAATCGATGATCGATTGTGAGGAATCGGTGATGGGAAACATCCGGCCGTCGGCCTCAGTTTTGAGATTCACGCCGCGCAGGCGGAACCACTCGATCGTCTCGCGCGGGCCAAAGCGTGTGAACGGCCCGATGAGAGCGCGGCCGCCGCGCGGGTAGCGTTGGGAAAGCTCGCGCGGATCAAAGCAAGCGTGGGTGACATTGCAGCGTCCACCGCCCGAGATGCGAACCTTAGCGAGGACATGGCGGGTTTTTTCTAGAATGGTCACGCTAGCGCGCGGATCGGCCTCGGCGGCGGAAATCGCACCGAAAAAGCCAGCCGCGCCACCGCCGACCACGAGGATTTGGGTGGGCTTCGTCATAGGCGGACGCTCCGGAGGCGGAGGGCGTTGGTGATCACAGAAACCGAGCTGAGGCTCATGGCCAAGGCGGCGATCACCGGGTCGAGGAGTCCGGCGGCGGCGAGTGGAATGCCGAGCGCGTTGTAGGCGAAGGCGAAAAAGAGATTTTGGCGGATGTTCCGCATCATGGCGCGAGAGAGTTTCACCGCGCGGGCGATGGCTCGGAGGTCGCCTTTGACAAGCGTGACTCCGGCGCTCTCGATGGCGATATCGGTGCCGGTGCCCATGGCGATTCCGACATCAGCGGCGGCCAGAGCAGGAGCGTCGTTGATGCCGTCGCCCGCCATGCCGACAATTTGGCCCGTGGATTTCAATCCCGCGACGAGGCGGTGTTTTTCCTCGGGAGTGATATTGGCGTGGACTTCATCGATGCCAAGCGGAGTGGCCACGGCTTCGGCAGCGTGCAAGCGGTCGCCTGTGAGCAGGACAATTCGGACACCCATCCTGCGAAGTTCGCGGATGGCCTCGGGCGTCGAGGATTTGATTGAGTCCGCAACCTCTAAAAAACCCGCGAAGCCCCCATCGATGCCCACGCCAAGAGCCGTGGCGGTGGATTCGGGAAGGTTTTGGCAGGCGATGCCGAGGGTTTGCAGGAACTCGATTTTCCCGACGGCGACTGAGCGTCCATCAACCGTGCCAGTGATGCCCAGGGAGGTTTTGGTTTGAACATTCGAGGGAGATTTTGGTGCGAGCTTCCGGTCTGTTGCCGCATTCACCACCGCGCGGCCGAGTGGGTGCTCGCTGGCGGATTCCAGACTGGCGGCGGCGATCAAAAGCTCGTTTTCGCAAAAACCTCCCGCTGGCACGCAGCGGATAAGGTGGGGTTTCCCTTCGGTGAGCGTGCCGGTTTTATCGACGGCGAGGATGTCGAGGCGAGCGAGGTTTTGCATCACGGCGGCATTGCGAAAAAGGATGCCGAGCGAGGCGCCGCGGCCCATTCCGACCATCACGCTCATGGGTGTGGCGAGTCCCAGAGCGCATGGGCAGGCGATGATGAGAACCGATACGGCCTTTGTGAGAGCATGGGCGAGGTTTTGGTCGCCCGCCAGCCATGCGGCGAATGTGATCAAGGATATAACGAGCACAGCGGGCACGAACCATGCTGAGACTTTGTCGGCGAGGTTTTGGACGGGGGCTCGGCTGCGTTGGGATTCAGCGACAAGGGCGATAATGCGGGCGAGAACGGTTTCGGAACCGGTATGTTCGGCTCTCATTACAATCGAGCCTGTGGTGTTGAATGTGCCTCCTGTGACTCGATCGCCGGTGGTTTTTTCAACCGGCAAAACCTCGCCGCTTAGCATCGATTCATCGATGGTGGTCGAGCCTTCGGCGAGGATTCCATCCACGGGGATTTTCTCGCCGGGCCGCACCCGAAGGAGATCGCCGGGCTTCACCTCACCAAGCGGGATGTCGCGCTCGGTGCCGACATCGATAAGGCGGGCGGTTTTGGGCGAGAGGGCGACGAGGGACTTGATGGCACCGGCTGTTTTTTCGCGGGCACGGATTTCGAGGATTTGGCCAAGGAGGACGAGGACGGTGATGACGGCTGCGGCTTCGAAATAGAGGCCGGGCTTAACTTCCGGGACAAAAACAGCTGCGACACTAAAAATCCATGCCGCGCCGACGCCGAGGAGAACGAGCGTGAACATGTTCGGTGACAGGCGGCAGATGGATTCGAGGCCGGCCTTCCAAAGCGGCGCGCCGCACCAGAGAACGACCGGCAGGCTAAGGAGAAGTTGGGCCAGCCGAGCCGGTTCGCCGTCGAGCCAATGCGAATGGGCCAGACCAGGAACCATGTGCGCCATCGCTAAAACAAAAAGCGGGATCGTAAATACCAACCCGACCACGAAGCGCCGCGTGAAATTGCGCAAGAGCGGATCGGGAGTTTCCTCGGAGAAGAGCGGGTTTCGCTCCAGAGGCATGCCGCACTTCGGGCAATGGCCGGGTGAATCGCTCCCCACGCCTGGGCACATCGGACAGAAAAATTTCGCCGAGGAGGCGGGCGAGATTTTTTCCGCGCCGTGGCAGCAGGGTTTGTTTTTCAAGGGCGGTTCAAAATTCCGGTGGAGGCGCGGGGGAGGAGTTGGTCGAGGACGAATTCCTCGGTTGTCCCATCCAGAGTCGAGGAGATGATCGGAAGGCTCGGACGGAATTCCGCGAGGACTTGGCGGCAGGCGCCGCACGGGCTGATTGGGACATTCGTTTCTGCAACAACGGCCATACAGCGAAAGTCCCGGTGCCCGGCCGCCAAAGCCACGCCCACGGCTACGCGCTCGGCACACATCGTCAGCCCGAAGCTGAGATTCTCGACATTGCATCCAGTGAAAACCGTGCCGTCGCTGCATTCGATGGCCGCACCGACCGGGAAACTTGAATACGGTGCATGGGCGTTGCGCCGGACCTCGATGGCGGCTTGCACAAGGGATTCACGGTTCATTTCGAAAAGATCATCGGAGCTCGGGGTGGCGTCTATTTTTTTCCAACCCGGCGTTGCGATGTGGAGCAAGTTAGGTTAGGGGCCGGGATGTGGAAAATTTGATTCGTTTGAGCCTGCTGGCGGCGCTGGTGATGAGCGCGGCGGTCTGCTTTGCTGAGGATATGGAAAACAACTACGCGGTGGTGGGCGGCGGGTGTTTCTGGTGCGTCGAGGCCATCTATCAGGGCCTGCCGGGAATCAAGTCCGTCGAGAGTGGTTACGCGGCGGGGCAAACGCCCAAACCGACCTACAAGGATGTCTGCACTGGACAAACCGGGCACGCGGAGGTTGCAAAAATTACCTTTGATCCAGCGGTGGTTTCCTACGACCGGATTATCGAGCTTTTCTGGGACGCGCACGATCCGACGACGCTCAATCGCCAAGGTGCCGACGAGGGCACGCAATACCGCTCGATCATCATCGCGCAGAATGCGGCCCAGCGCGAAGCGGCGGAAAAATCGAAAGCTGCCGCGCAGGCGAAATTCCGTAGCCCCATCGTCACGGAGATCGTCGATTTCACCGAGTTTTTCCCCGCCGAGGACTACCATCAGGACTTCCGCGAGAGGAATCCCGGGCACCCCTATGTGCGAGCGGTGATCGACCCGAAACTTCGCAAGCTCAGGGACAAATAACCGCCCCGCTTGCCAGCTTCACTAGGCTGGTCTAGCTTTGGCCTAGCGGGCGACCGCACTCTTTTTATGGCAAACGCAATGGTCATCGGTATCGGCGGCGTCGGTTCGGTCATCGGCCAGAAATTGCACGAATACGATTGCTTCGAGCGGATCGTCTTGGCGGACATGGATCCGGTTTTTGCGAATCAACTCGCGGCGAAGACGCCGAAAAGCCGGTTCGTCGTCGTGCAGGCGAACGCCATGCACACCGATGAATTGGCTGCGCTGATGAAGGAGCACCGGATCGATGTCACTTGCAACGCCTGCGTGTGCCTCACGAACCACTCGGTGATGGAAGCCTGCCTCCGCGCTGGTTCGCACTACATCGACATGGCGGCTGACATCTACTCCGCGCCGGGCGTGAAAAAGCCCGGCAAGAATTCCTTCGAGGCAGAGATCGAAAAGTTCAATCAGCCCTACCTCGACCGAGGCATCGCCGGAATCCTCTGCATGGGCATGGACCCCGGCGCGGTGAATGTCTATGCGCGCTGGGCAATCGACCGTCTCGATACCGCCTCAAGCATTCGCGTGCTCGACGCCGACAATGCCGAAGTGCGGGGCTACCGCTTTGCGGTGTTGTTTTCACCGGAGACTTTTTTCGAGGAGTTGGGAGCACCGCCGTATTATGTGAAAGATGGCCGCGTGGTGAGCGGCAAACCGCTCGAGACCGAGGTCGAGTGGGTGCGTTTCCCCGAGCCGATCGGGCTCCAAAAAACCTACGCCGTCGCGCACGAAGAGGGCGTCAGCCTGGGCATCTACCCGCCATTCGTGGAGAAAGGCGTCCACTACTCGGTCTTCAAATACAGCGTTCCCGACAAGGTCGTGAACATCTCGAAAACGCTTCAGCTTTTGAACCTCGACACCTGGAAAAAAGTGAAGGTCGATGGCGTGGAGGTCTCTCCGGTGCGAGTTGCAAGTGCCCATCTTCCGAAGCCCGCCCAGCTTGGCGCGACAGTCGATGGTTACTCGTGTGTCGGCACCGAGGTTCGTGGCACGAAGGATCGCAAGCGTGTGGAGTATTTCGTCTATTCGATGGACAGCCACCGCGACACTTATGAGAAATACGGCTACTCGCTCACTCTGGTGCAAACTGGCATCCCGCCGGCGATCACCGCGCGGCTATTGGCCACGGGAAAAATCCCCGAGCGCGGTGTGATGATGCCCGAGGCGCTTGATCCCGAGGAATTGATGTCGTGTTTCTCGCGCGAGGGCTTGCCGACCTTTGTGGAAAAACGCGAGGTCGAGCGGATTTGATGAAATCCTTCTATCTCGACGGCCGCTGGGTGGAGACGAAAACCTCGGAGTCGGTTTACAATCCGTGGTCCGGCGAAAAGCTCGCAGAGGTCTGCATGGCTTCGGCCGCAGATGTCGAATCCGCTGTGGCCGGCGCCAACGCGGCATTTCAGAAAACCAAAAAAATCCCGGCTCACGAGCGGTCTGAAAAACTTCAGGCGATCTGCGCGATCCTTGCGAGGCGGCGGCAGGAATTTGTCGATACAATCGTCGCCGAGGCAGGCAAGCCTGTCACTTTTGCGGAGGCAGAGGTGGACCGCGCTCGGTTGACCTTCCAATTTGCCGCCGCGCTCGCACTCGCCGATGAAGGGCATGCGATCAACATGGAAGCCAGCAAGCCCGGCTCGGGGCATTTCGGCATAGTGCGCCGGTTTCCCATCGGCGTGATCCTCGGCATCACGCCGTTTAATTTTCCGCTCAACCTCGTCGCCCACAAGATCGCCCCGTGCCTAGCCACCGGAAATACGATGGTGCTGAAACCCTCGCCTCGCACGCCGCTGACGGCGCTGTTGCTGGCTGAGGTTTTAGATGCAGCGGGCGTTCCTGCCGGCCAAATCCAAATCCTCCCTTTTAACCATTCGCTCGTCGCGGGATTGCTCACCGATCCCCGCATCAAGATGCTGAGCTTCACTGGCAGCGCCGAGGTGGGTTGGCAACTCAAGAGCCGCGCTGCGAAAATGAAAGTTGCGCTAGAGTTGGGAGGAAATGCCGCTGTCATTGTTGAGCCCGATGGCGACTGGCGGGCTGCAATTCCAAAGATTGCGAGCGGCGCGTTCGGCTATGCCGGCCAGTCATGCATCAGTGTTCAGCGAATGCTTGTGAGTCGCGAGATTTTCGGCGACTTCCGCGAGGGTTTGGTTGCTCACATCAAAGACAAAGTTTCCGTAGGGGATCCCACGAAGCGCGAGACTTTGGTCGGCCCGATGATCACGCCGGAAGCGCGCGAGAAAGTGCTCGGCTGGATCAACGCCGCTGCGGCTGCTGGCGCGGAAATGATCACGCCACTGTTCACCGAGGGCCGTTCGCTGCTCGGCCCGGTCTTGCTGGCGAATGTGCCGACGGGGAGCACGGTGTTGTGCGAGGAGGCTTTCGCACCGCTTGCTGTGCTACAGCCTTACGACACTTTTGCCGAGGCGCTCGCGATGGCGAATGACTCACGCTTCGGGCTTCAGGCCGGGATTTTTACCAACAACCTGCCCAGAGCGCTCCAAGCCTACGAGGAATTGGAGGTCGGCGGCGTGATGATCAACCAAGTCCCGACCTTCCGCGTTGAAAACATGCCCTATGGCGGCGTGAAAGAAAGTGGCGTCGGCCGCGAGGGTGTGCGCTACGCCATGGAGGAAATGACCGAGCCGCGCAGTCTTGTGATCCATCACTTGTAGAGATCGCTTGCCACTACCGCTTCACGAGTGACGCGCTATTGCGGGCTGTGATAGGAAAACCCGCATCTTATGCGCTCCTCGACTACTCCCGAAAAAACAAAATCTCTCGAATCCTGGATCTGGGATGCCGCCTGCTCGATTCGTGGGGCCAAGGATGCCGCGAAATACAAGGACTACATCCTGCCGCTCATTTTCACCAAGCGCCTTTGCGATGTCTTCGATGACGAGCTGAACCGCATCGCCAAGGAAGTCGGCTCGCGCCAGAAAGCGTTCCAGCTCGTGAAGGCCGACCACAAGCTCGTTCGCTTCTACCTCCCCTTGATACCTGACGATCCCGAGCAGCCGGTCTGGTCGGTCATCCGCAAACTCTCCGACAAGATCGGCGAGGGAGTGACCACCCACATGCGAGCCATTGCTCGTGAGAATCCGCTTCTTCAAGGCATCATCGACCGCGTGGATTTCAACGCCACCACACACGGTCAGCGCGACCTCGATGATGACCGCCTCTCCAACCTCATCGAGGCCATCAGCACCAAGCGCCTCGGTCTCGAGGATGTGGAAGCCGACATCATCGGCAAGAGCTACGAATACCTCATCCGCAAGTTTGCCGAAGGCAGCGGCCAGAGCGCGGGCGAATTCTATACGCCGGGCGAAGTGGGCGAGATCATGGCGCGTGTGCTCGAGCCGGAGCCGGGCATGGAAATTTATGACCCCGCCAGCGGATCCGGTGGACTCCTCATCAAATGCGAACTCGCCATGGAGGCCAAAATGGAGGCTGCGAATCAGTCCTCCTACGCGCCGCTGAAACTCTTCGGCCAGGAATATGTCCCCGAGACCTGGGCAATGGCCAACATGAACATGATCATCCACGACATGGAGGGCCAGATCGAGATCGGCGACACATTCAAGAACCCGAAATTCCGCGACAAGCGCGGCAAGCTTCGCACCTTCGACCGCGCCATCGCCAATCCCATGTGGAATCAGGACTGGTTCACCGAGGCCGACTATGACGCCGACGAACTCGGCCGCTTCCCCGCCGGGGCCGGCTTCCCTGGCAAATCCTCCGCCGACTGGGGATGGACACAGCACATCCTCGCCAGCCTCAATGACCAAGGCCGCGCGGCGGTGGTCTGGGACACAGGCGCCGCCTCGCGTGGCTCCGGCAATGCCGGGACGAACAAGGAAAAGACCGTCCGCCAGTGGTTCGTGGACCAGGACTTGATCGAGAGTGTCCTCTACCTGCCGGAAAACCTCTTCTACAACACCACCGCCCCCGGCATCGTGCTGTTCCTGAACAAGGCCAAGCCAAAAGAGCGCCAGGGCAAAGTCTTTCTCGTCAATGCCAGCCAGCTTTTCGAAAAAGGCGACCCGAAAAACTTCATTCCTGCTGCAGGCATAGACCGCATCGCCGACACCCTCATCGGGTGGAAGGAAGAAGAAAAGCTCAGCCGCATCGTCGATCACGCGGAGCTGAAGAAGAACGATTACAACATCTCCCCCAGCCGCTACATCCACACCAGCGACGCCGAGAGCTACCGGCCCATCGCCGAGATCGTCGAGGAACTGAATGCCATCGAGACCGAGGCCAAGGAGACGGATGCCGCTCTGCGCGCCATTCTGAAACAACTCGGCGTATGATGAAGATTTTCATCAGCAGCGTGCAGAAGGAATTCGCCGCCGAGCGTCAGGCCCTGGCCGAGTATCTTTCCGGCGATGCGTTGCTGCGCCGCTTCTTCGAGACCTTTCTCTTCGAGCGCGATATCCCCGCATCCGACCGGCGACCCGAAGCCGTCTATTTCGATGAAGTCCGGCACTGCGATCTCTATCTCGGTCTCTTCGGCAATGAATATGGATTGGAAAACGAGGACGGCCTTTCCCCCACGCATCTCGAATTCTACGAGGCCACCCGCCTTGGCAAAATGCGATTGATCTTTGTCAAAGGGGCCTCCGACGACGCGAAACATCCCAAAATGCAGAGCCTCATCCGCGAAGCCAATCTGGGCCTTGTCCGGCGGCGCTTTCAATCCTCCGAGGACCTTGTCGCCTCGGTTTACGCCAGCTTGCTTAGAATCCTCGAGGAGCGCGAATTGATCCGCTTCGGTCCGTTCGATGCCACATTTTGCCGCAACGCCTCGCTGGACGATTTGGATGAAGAAAAAATCACTCGTTTCCTCGGCCTCGCCCGCCGGGCACGCCATTTTCCTCTGGCTGCTGATACACCGGCCCACGAGGTGCTGGCCCATCTGAACCTGCTCGACAAAGGGCGTCCCACCCATGCCGCGATCCTGCTCTTCGGCAAGCGCCCCCAACGCTTCCTCACGACCTCCGAAGTGAAGTGCGCCCACTTTCACGGTTACGAGGTCGCGAAGCCGATCCCATCTTATCAGGTTTACAAGGGCACGGTCTTCGATCTCGTCGATCAGGCCAAAGACTTCGTGCTCTCCAAAATTGACCTCTGGGTGGGCACGCGGGAGCACAGCACGCAGGTTCCCACCAAATACGAGATTCCCCAAGAGGTCGTCGCCGAGGCCATCGTCAACGCCATCGTGCATCGCGACTACACCAGCAACGCCAGCGTGCAGGTCATGCTTTTTAAGGACCGCCTCGAAGTGTGGAACCCCGGCTCCCTGCCACCCAACCTCACACTTGAAAAATTGCGAGGCCCGCACGCCTCTGTTCCCCACAATCCCCTTCTCGCCGAGCCGATGTATCTCACGAAATACATCGAGCGCATGGGAACTGGCATCGGTGACATGATCCGCCGTTGCCGCAAGGCCGGGCTCCCCGAGCCGGAAATTCGAATCGATGGCGGCTCGTTCGTCCTGGCCATCCGAAGAAAAACGGCGAAGGCGGGGGGCCAGCAAAAGCCGGGGCGCAATCAAGCCGCCATACAGCCAGAGTCACAGCCAGAGTCACAGCCAGAGTCACAGCCAGAGTCACAGCCAGAGTCACGGCTGGAGTCGATGGAAATCCGAATTTTGAGGTTGCTTACCAACAATACATTAGGGAAATCCGACCTATCTGCAGCTCTGGGCCAAAAAGCTATCTCGGGTCAATTGAACAAAGTCATCCGAGCACTCTTGGTGGCTAAATTCATTGAACCCACGGCCCTCGAAAAACCAACCAGTCGACTCCGGAAATACAAACTTACCGAGATGGGCCGGATGCGGCTCGCAGCTAAAATGGGAGAGGCGGAATGAAGGCTTTCATCTCGTATTCTCATGACGACGCGGAGTTCTTGACGAAGCTGCATCAGCACTTGGCAGCACTTCGGCGGCAGAACCTTCTCGAGACTTGGACGGATCGGGAGATTGATGCCGGTGGTGTGCTCGATGCGGAGATTTCTGCAGCGATGGAAAGCGCCGACCTTTTCCTCCTGCTTGTGAGCTCATCTTTTATCAACTCCGATTACTGCTACGAAAAAGAGTTCAAGGTAGCGCTGGATAAGCATCAGAAAGGGGAAGCCAGAATCGTTCCAATCCTCATTCGGCCTTGCGACTGGAAGATTGAGGAACTTAGGCAGTTCAAAGCCCTGCCGGAAGACGGGAAACCAGTCCAGAGTAAACACTGGCATGATCAGGACGAGGCGTTTGCCAGCATTGCCGAAGGACTCAGGAGTCTTGTTCAAGGAAGCATTAAGACGAGCATATCTTCTCAGATAGTGGTCGAGTGCGAAAAACGATTAACAGAGCCTCAGCTCCCGTTTGCGAAGGAGCTTTTGCGGATGATTATGCAGTATCCCAACGAAGAGGAGCAGGGCCTCACCGAAATTTTACGAGATAGCCCCGCAGGTCTGCTTTTTCGCTCATACATTCCGAATACCACAGCCAGCGGCAACGCTCCCTCTGTCAAAAAATCTGTATTCGCTCCGGCTATCGAAGAACTCGTTCGCCTTGGCTGGCTGCTTCAACCTGAAGGAAATCACGCGGTCAAAATTTACGAACTGAACCCCGATTTATGGAGGCCAACAGTATGATGGACGGCAAACCCTATCCAATTCCTCAGACCTGGGCGGAATCGTCGATTGGAAAAGTGGTCGTCAAAACCAAGCAACAAGATCCACGGAAGAAACCCTGCGAGGTGTTTCAATATGTTGATGTTTCCGCTGTCTCAAACGCCTCCTTCAAAATCACAGGCACCACAACCACGCTCGGATCCGAAGCACCCAGCCGTGCAAGAAAAGCCATTCAAACTGATGATGTTCTCTTTGCGACTGTTCGCCCCACGCTCAAGCGCATCGCGTTGGTCCCCTCGGAACTCGACGGAGCAATTGCCAGCACAGGATACTGTGTTCTTCGGTGCGATAAAGCGAAGGCATCTCCAGGTTTCCTCTACTCGTTTCTGATCTCGGATCACTTTACTGCGCGAATGGCAGGCTTGGAACGAGGGGCAAGCTACCCGGCCGTTCGCGATTCAGATGTTACTGCGTCATGGCTCCCCCTCCCCCCACTCCCCGAGCAGAAGAAGATCGCGCACATCCTTTCGACGGTGCAGCGGGCGATCGAAGCGCAGGAGCGGATCATTCAGACCACCACCGAGCTGAAAAAGGCCCTCATGCACAAGCTCTTCACCGAAGGTTTACCCCGCCGTAGCCTTGGCGAAGGAGGGCCTCCCCGCCACGAACCCCAAAAACAAACCGAAATCGGCCCCATCCCCAAAAGCTGGGAGGTGGTGGAGATTGGTGATGTCTTCAAGTTCACCAGTGGGAAGACCAAACCGAAGGACACCAGTCGCGAACCAACTGCTGAACAGACCATCCCGGTATATGGAGGTAACGGAGTGCTTGGCTACTCAGCGGAGAGTCTCCTCGACGAGGAGGTTCTGATACTCGGAAGGGTTGGTGAATACTGTGGATGCGCCCACCTCACAGCTCCGTTCTCCTGGGTAACGGATAACGCACTCTACGCGAAGGAGGAGAAGATGTCCGTGAATCGCACATACGTTCGGACTCATTTCGAGCATCTCAACCTCAACCAATACAGCAGCAAGATGGGGCAGCCGCTGATCACCCAAGGAATCATCAACCGGGTGAAATTCGGGCTCCCGTCGCGTGAAGAACAAAACGAACTCGCACACGCTTTCGAGACGCTCGACACCCGACTCAACCAACTAAGAGCGAAGCGAACCCAACTCCAAGACCTCTTCCGGACCCTCCTTCACGAACTGATGACCGCGAAGACCCGCGTTGGTCAAATCGCTATTCAACAAAGCTGAGAGCCCAGATATGCATATTGCTAGAATCAAGCTTTGGAATTTCCGGAAATTTGGATCTGAGGGCGACTTTGACTTGAACGCTCCTGATCTAGATCTGCCTCTATCCAAGGGAACGAACGTCCTGGTTGGAGAAAACGACTCTGGAAAAACAGCGATAGTGGACGCCATACGTTTCGCCCTTGGAACTCTCAGTCTCGACTGGAATCGGATCGGATTTGATGATTTTCATGGGGATACTGATAGACTTCGAATTGAACTTTTCTTCGAGAAGTTGAGCGAAGAGGAAGGTAAGAACTTCATCGAATGGCTGTCCTGGGAAAAGGACGACAACGGAAATGTAACTACGGCCCTAAGGCTAATCTGTGACGCCCGTCGTTCTGAAGAACGCGTCTTCCCCTATGAGGTCCGAGCTGGTGCAGATGCGGATGGCAGCCAGATTTCGGCGGAAGCGCGGGAATACCTCAAATGCACCTATCTGCGCCCCCTCCGCGATGCCCAGGCTGAACTCGTCCCGAGGCAAAACTCGCGCCTTTCTCGAATATTTCAAGGGCACCCTGCTTTCAAAGGAAACGACGACGACCACCACTTGGTGAAACTCTTCGGCAAGTTCAACGACGAGATACGTAGCTACTTCAAGGGGAAGGACTCGGAGGGAAATGATCTTCCAGACGGCCAAGGAAAAGCCTTAAAGGACCAAGTGGATGGATTCATCCACGCGTTTTACTCGGCGGAATCAGACGGTCTCATTGATGTGTCCGATGGCACCCTCAAGTCGATTCTTGAGCGGCTGATGCTCTCAATCAAGGACTGTCGTAATCCAGGCCTCGGAACTTTGAATCGCCTTTTCATGGCTGCCGAACTCGTCCACCTCAGCAAGCAGAACTGGAGTGGGCTTCGAACGGCGTTGATTGAGGAACTCGAGGCTCATTTGCACCCGCAAGCTCAGATGCGAGTGATCGATGAACTTCAACGCAGAGACAACATTCAGCTCATCCTCACAAGCCACAGCCCAAATCTCACATCGAAGGTTCCGCTACGTAATCTAATTCTTTGCAAAGGAGTGAATGCGTTTCCGCTTGGCGAAGAGTTCACAAAACTAGACCCTGATGATTACAAGTTCTTGGAGTGCTTTCTGGACGTCACTAAATCCAACCTATTCTTTGCCAAAGGAGTAATTCTGGTTGAAGGCTGGGCAGAAGAACTCCTGGTGCCAGCCCTTGCAAAGCTATTGAAGGCCCGTGGTCTCATTAAGCAGGACCTCACCGAGGCCGGCATTTCAGTAGTAAACGTTGGCGGGACGTCTTACCTGCGATACGCTAAGATATTCTTGCGGAAAAGCGATCCTGAGATCGGAATTCCAGTGTCGATAATTACAGATCTGGATGTCCCTGAGTTCGAGAAGGAGGGGGATGACTTCGTTGCGAGAGAGCCCGGTGCACTAGCAGCCGAGAAGTCCGCCGCGGCGAGAGCCAAGGCAAAAAGTCTCAACGATGGCCCAGTCCGCGCTTTTCTAGCGCCAGACTGGACTCTTGAGTTTTCCCTCCAGAAATCTAAATCGTTCGGCAAGTTATTTGAGGAGTCTTTTAGAAGTGCGCACCCACGAGCAGGAGCGGATAACCTAGAATTCGAGGTAGCTAAAAAACTGCTTAACAAAGGGCTCGACAAGCAACATGTCGCCTACTTAATGGCCAAAGCCATTGAAGCCGACATTTCTGGTCCAAACAAAATCGCCATCAAAGACGACGAGGCTTCGGCACAGTATCTCATCCAAGGAATTAAGCATGCCTGCGGTATTTCAAATTAGGGACGATGACATCGCTTATGCCGAATCCGTGCTTTTGCCGACGGGTGCGACTTTCGATGATGAGAGGAGGAACTTCATTAAATGCCTCGACGCTGTCGATGTGCAAGCGGTCCCAGGAAGCGGCAAAACCACTACGCTGCTTGCGAAACTCCTCGTCTTGGAGCGACACCTTTCTTCGGGTTCTTTCCAAGGGGTTCTTGTCATTTCCCACACGAACGCGGCTGTTTATGAGATTCGGAACAGGATCGGCGAAGTCTGCCCAAACATTTTTTCGTATCCAAATCATGTTGGAACGATCCAAAGTTTCGTCGATAAGTTCCTAGCAATACCGAGTTTTGTTAATGAGTTGGGTTTCCGTCCCAGCCGAATCGATGCGGAGACTTATAATGCTGAGATTTCGCGGCGATTTCGGAGTTTGCACAAAGGCGTAAAGAACTGGGTAGAAAGCAAGGGAGCCCAGGATGCGGAAGGGCTCGTGCAAAATCTGCGGTTTGATTCGGAGCTCAACCTTACGAATGGTCTTGGTGGGAAGGTGCTTCTCAGAAGCGCATCCAATTCCGGAACTTACAAGACGCTGGCAGGAATGAAGATGTCTCTTTTTAAGAGCGGTATTCTTCATTTCGAAGACGTCTTCTGGTTCGCCGAGAAGCTACTCCATAAAGACGCACAGCTGAAGCGCCTTCTTCAACGGCGGTTCAAGTTCGTGTTTGTTGATGAAATGCAGGATATGGCTACACATCAGCACGACATTCTGGAAGCAGCGTTCGGTCCTGATTCAGGAGCAGATACGGTTTTTCAACGAATCGGGGATACTGACCAAGCGATTTTCGGGGGAAACAACATGGTTGATACAGCAGGATGGCAACCTCGCACAAACACCCTGACTCTCAGCAACAGCCTGCGCCTGTCTCCAGCCAACGCCAATATTCTTGCTCCATTTGCCTATGAGAGAGACGGGGATTTTGAAATCAAGGGACTCGGCGAATCAACGATCGCCCCTCATATTCTCGTCTACGACGACAAATCAATCGGCAGAGTTGTTGAGCGGTTCGCTCAGATGATCAGGGATCTCAAGGCAGAGAATCAGATCCCTGCGAATGCAGCAGACCGTTTCATGGCAGTCGCTTGGAACTCGGTCTGGAGCGAAGCCCCTGCCCCTGAAGAGGGAAAGCTCCGCTTGATCGATTTCTGCCCGAGCTTTCGAAGATCAATCCTTCAAAAGCAGGAAGAGTTTGAGAACTTGGCAGATCACTTGCACGGCGTCGATGCTACCGACAAAACACTTGGTAGTGCTCGTAACGGGATCCTAAGGGCTGCTTGTGCTGCGTTGAGGCTATGCGATGTAGTAGATCCCCGAATCGAAAGACCATTTACGCCCAGCTCGTTGGTGAGCTATTTCCGTTTCGAACTTCCTGAAAAGGCCTACGACCGAATCAACAAAGCACTCTTGAGGTGGTCGGTGAACTTGGTAGCGGAAGGGGCCGAGTCCACTCTTCGTTCGCTACGAAGCTTTCTTCCGAAGCTCATACGTCATTTTCGATGTTCTACCGAAAAGGCTGCCGTCTTCCTCACAGGAGGGCCCACGTTTCCGAAGCTCGGTGAACAGGAGAACAACGCTCGCTCCAACATTGTGACGATTGATGGCATTGAAGTGGGTTTGGGCACTGTGCATTCGGTCAAAGGACAGACCCATACAGCGACTCTCTACATCGAATCCGCGTATTACAACGATGGTGGAAAGATGTATGAGTCTCAGAGGCTGGCCGCTCAGTTTAAGGGCGAACGTTTACCTCAGAACGCTGGCAAGCGAGTCAGAGAATCGGCGAAGATGGTATACGTGGGGTTTTCACGTCCCACGCACCTTCTCGCATTCGCGGTCCACAAAGAACGTTTCGATCAATTCCTAAACGGAATCGATGTGAACACTTGGAAAATTATTCGTGCATATGATGAAGGAGGTAGTGACTAATGCCCACACCCGGAGAACACAAAACCGTCCAACCTCCTTCGCCCTCCGGGCTACGGCGGTCAGGAGCCCGGATCCTCCCTTACGCCGAGGCCATCCACCTTTGCCAAGGCTACGGCGGACAGGTGGGTTGGACGATTGTGTCCCGCGAGGAAGCCGAGCGGCGGAGAGGTTTGAACCGCAAAGAACGCAGAGAACACAAAGAAGGTTTTGATGGGTCAATTTGGCCACAGGCTGCGGCCAAATTTCCCGGTTGGGAGTTCTGGCACAGGTTGTGCCAGAATCGGCTACTGGCCTCGGAACATTTCTGCCACAGCTTGTTGCAGAAATCTTACATCGTCTGAACTCTCATGAAACCGACGCCAATAGCACCTGACTACACGAGCTTCCTCACCGAGGTGAAAGGCCGCATCCAGACCGCGCGCTTACAAGCCGGACAGGCGGTGAACCGGGAGCTGGTGATGCTTTACTGGGACATCGGGCGCGGGATTGTGGAGAAGCAGAAGACGGCGGGATGGGGCGAGGCGGTGGTGGAGCGGTTGGCGGCGGATCTGCGGGCTGAGTTTCCGGATATGCGGGGGTTTTCAGCAGACAATGTCTGGCGAATGCGGCAGTTCTACGCCGACCATTCGACCCCGGAGTTTCTGGAACAAGCTGTTCCAGAATTGAAGCGCCATGCCGGAAAGCCATATCTTGAACAGCTTGTTCAAGAAAGTGGCAGAAAGACTGCTGGCCAGTTTCTGGCACAGGCTGTGCCAGAAACCAGTCACGAAGCCCCAAGCGCAATTCTGGGACAAGCTGTTCCAGAAATTCTCTCACAGGCTGTGAGAGGATTGGTCGCTGCCGTGCCGTGGGGGCATCATGTTGAGTTGATGAAAAAGCTGAAAGACCCCGCCGCGCGGCTCTACTACCTCCGCGCCACGGCGCAATTCGGCTGGAGCCGGAGCGTTTTGTTGAACCAGATCAAAGGGCAAGCCTATGAGCGGGCGGTGAAGGAGAAGAAGACGCACAATTTCGAACTGGCATTGCCAGAGCATCTCGCTGAGCAGGCGGACGAGATGCTCAAAAGCCGCTACAATCTCGAGTTTCTCGGGATCGCGCGGCCGATGAAGGAGCAGGAGTTGGAGGACCGGTTGATTTCGCGCTTGCAGTCGTTCATTTTGGAACTGGGATATGGATTTTGTTTCGTGGGTCGGCAATACCGGCTGGCACTGGGGAAGAAGGAATATTTCGTGGACCTGCTGTTTTACCATCGTTTCCTCAAGGCGTTGGTGGCGTTTGATCTCAAGATTGGCGAGTTTGAGCCGGAGCACGCGGGAAAGATGGATTTTTATCTGAATCTCCTGAACGAGAAGGAACGCGGGCCGGACGACCGGCCGTCGATCGGCATCATCCTCTGTGCGGAGAAGGATGACGTGGAGGTGGAATTCGCGCTGAAGACCAAGGCGAATCCTATCGGCGTGGCGGAGTATCAGCTCCAGGGAACCTTGCCGGCGGAGTTCAAGGGCAAGCTGCCGACCGCCAAGCAACTCGCGGATGTGGCGAGGGAATTTCTGCCCGCGCCGAAGGCTCTTGCTAGAAAGAAGTAGTCATGAGCAAGGAATCCATGATCGCGACAATTCTCACGACGAAGTGTCGTGAGCGGCGGAACCTCGGGATTATCCAACCGGACAAGAATCCGGACATTGTGTCCGGATCAGACCAAGAACTGAGAACCATGCCCACATCCACCGAACACAAAACCGTCCAAACTCGGATCCTCGCCTATGCTCAGGAGATTGGGTGGTCGATTGTAACCCGCGAGGAAGCCGAGCAGCGTCGCGGGTTTGATCCAGACGTGCCTCCTGCCGATCGCGCTAGGAACCGTTCGCTCTTCTTCGACGACCCG
>Ga0209770_10000756_pt1 | contig 17237 bp, 14 predicted proteins | sample LauGreSu1BDMLBDD_2_FD_187572 | JGI IMG/M metagenome (GOLD analysis project Ga0209770, IMG submission 187572) | Freshwater lake microbial communities from Lake Michigan, USA - Su13.BD.MLB.DD (SPAdes) (version 2) | ecosystem: Environmental > Aquatic > Freshwater > Lake | place: Lake Michigan, USA...
ACAGCCATAGATACCACCATTTGTTCGGAGGAATGCGTTGCATTGTACGCTCTTGGCGCTCAAAACTATATCTGGCAAGATGCCGCAGCTTTTGGTCCTCAAAACACGGTATGTCCAACGATGAGTTCTTCTTATTCCGTTCAAGGAGTCAGTGCGTTGGGATGTACTTCTTTGCCTGTGAGCGCTCAGGTGAACGTTGAAGCTTTGTTATCCCCCAATTTTTCTTTATCCCCTTTGCAGCTTGAACTAAGCGATCCAACCGTTACAATTTCGAACAATGTAAACCCCAATCAAACGTATCATTGGGTGATTAATGGGGAGAGTTTTGTTAATAATTCAGCAGAGTTCACATGGGAGTTACCTATGGTGGAAGGGGTTTATGTGATTGAATTAACCACGAGCAATGAATTGGGGTGCAGTCAAACCATTTCTCGCACGGTGGAAATAACGAACACGGTTTCTTTATACATTCCGAATTCATTCACCCCAGACGGAGAAGAAGAAAACGCAACGTTTTACCCGGTTTTTTCGCCAGGTTTCACGCCCGAGAATTATTGGTTCGCCATTTACAACCGTTGGGGAGAAATCGTTTTTGAAAGCTATGACGTGGCAAATGGTTGGGACGGTTATTTACCTTATGGCATAAAATGCCCTGTGGGAGTCTATACCTACGTGTTGCGCTACGGCGGACAAGAGGACGGACAATGGGAGCAATTTTATGGTTTTGTAAATTTAATTCGATAGTTAAGTTAATTTTTAAAAGCTTCTTTTTGCCCCAGTTTCAACCTATTAGTTGTGCAACTTTTTGCGTAGATTTGTTGTCCAAGAGCCGACTATGATTCGAATACTATCCGTCCTTCTTTTTACCTCACTCATTTCCAGTGTTGTTGCTCAGGCGCCCACGGCCAATTTTACAGCCTTGCCGTTGAGTGCTTGCGTTGGTACCGCAATCAATTTTACATCGACTTCCGTCACGAATGGAGGCCCTGCCATTACCCAATATTCATGGAATTTCGGAGATGGAGTTACGGTTACTAATCAAAACCCATCGCACATCTATACCACACCAGGAACTTTTACGGTTACTTTGGTGGTAACCAACGCCAATGGTGGAGTGGACTCGGAAATCAAAAGCAATTACATCACCATTTTACCAGCACCCAACGTAGGCTTTAATGTTAGCGGACTTGGTTGTACCGTTCCCTTAACCGTAGGATTCACTAATACTTCTTCGAGTGGAGCGAATTTTACGTACGCTTGGAATTTTGGCAATGGACAAAACTCCAATCAACAAAATCCTGCAAATATTACCTACAATGCAGCGGGAAGTTATGGAGTACAGTTAACGGTTACCAATTCCACCACGGGATGTGTTGGAACATTTACCGATTCGATTGTGGTGAGCAATTTTCAAGCGGGAATTACTGCTCCTTCCACAGGTTGTGTTGGCAGTCCCGTAACCTTTCAAGATAACTCAACGGCAGGCGCGAACCAATGGAACTGGAATTTTTCCGGGCAAGGGAACAGCCAACAGCAAAATCCTAGTTTTACTTTTAATGCCCCAGGGGTTTACAACGTCACCCTTCAAGCGCAAAATACGGGGTCCGGTTGTTCGGGAAATGCACAACACCAAATAACCATTCAAAACAACATTACCCCTTCTTTTACTGCAAATCCTTTAACGAATTGCGCTCCATCCAATGTTACCTTTAATAACACCACGGGTGTTGCCGGCAACTATACATGGACTTTCGGTAACGGACAAACCTTTAACGGAACGAATCCACCTCCACAGGTGTACAATACTTCTGGTCAATATTCAGTGACCCTTTCAGTAACAACAGCGTCGGGTTGTACGGGTTCCACCACCCAATCCAACTACATCAACATCGTGAACATTGTTGCGGGTTTTGAAGCCGATGAACCTGGAGGTTGCGCTCCCCATACGGTTCAATTTACGGACACTTCTTCTACGCCAAATCCAGCCAATCCTATTGTTAACTGGCAATGGAATTTTGGCAATGGACAAACGTTTGTCGGTCAAAATCCTCCACCTCAAACTTATGGATTAAATCCAGGTTTGTACGATGTTACACTCGTAGTTACTTCGCAGTCAGGCTGCATCGACACCATGTTCATGAATGATTACGTGACCGTAGGTCAGATTGATTTGGTCGATTTTACGGTAAGTCCTCTTGTTACTTGTGCTAAAGAAGATGTTAATTTCACCAATGGAACCATCATATCCATTCCTCATCAACCTAATGAGGTAAGTTATTTTTGGGATTTTGGTGACGGTACTTCTACCCAAGAAGACCCCACGCATCAATTTACGCAAGATACGGGATACATCTCGGTTCAGTTAATTGTCGATTTTAGGGGGTGTAAAGATTCCATCACGATTGATTCGGCGGTTTACGTTTTAGCTCCTATTGCCAAATTCAATCCATCAACTCAACTGGTTTGTAACCCGGCTAGCCTTCCCGTGAACATCAATTTTACCGACAATGCTATTCATGGAGAACTTCCGGACAATGTCAGCATGACCTGGGAGTGGGGTGATGGAACACCGAATACCAATATCGGAAATGCTGTTTTGGATGGCGTAAACAACGGCAATACCTCTCACAGTTTTGCAGGTTATGGTTCTTACACCGTCGAACAAGTTATTCATAATTATACTACAGGTTGTTCGGATAGCATCACCAAAACCATTCATATTTCGCAAATTGCTGCTCAATTTACCAGATCGAATGACTCCGTTTGTCGAAACGACACCTTGTTCCTTACCGATGGAAGTAGTACTTGGAGCACTCCCCCAAGCCCTCATCCTTTGACCAGTTGGTCCTACGCCATGGGTAATGGTCAAATTGTAACCACCGGTCCAAACCCAACCTATGTATATACCACACAAGGCTTGTACAATATCACACTGACGGTTACGAATAGTGTCGGTTGTACTGCCCAAGTTACTCATCCGGTAAGGGTTCTGAACGTTCCATTTCCTATCATTACCGCCCAAGACGCGGTGGGCTGTTCGCCCTTCCCGGTCACTTTCACCAACGGCTCAATGGCGGTTGGAAACGGAATGCCGTTGTCATATTTTGTAACCACTTTTTCGGATGATAATACGTCAGTTACTACCAACAGTGTAAACCAGCCGATTAACCACACCTTCAATGGCAACGGAGTGTATTACGCAACGATGGTAGTTTACGATGTTTTTGGCTGCGGATCGACTCCCGCCACAGTTCCAATAACCATCACCAAACCCACAGCGAACTATACTTTTCCAAGTGTGGTTTGTTTCCCTGACACCAACCTTACCTTTAACACTTCTACCGGAGTCGGTAACCTTACGTATGAGTGGTACGTGAATAACCAGCAAGTTGGGAATACGACAGATACCGCCATCGTTTCGGTAATTTCTGCTAACATACCTGTGTCACAGATCAGCACCACATTTAATTTGTCCTTGGTCGCCATTGATTCGAATGGTTGTGAAGATACCCTAACCCAACCGATTACCGTTTCTTTACCTCACGCGATACCTACTTATGGTTTTTCCGGAGCGGTTTTAAATGCCAACGGTGAATATGAATGTCCTCCTCTCTTTGGTGCTTTTGAGGATTCATCACAATCCGTTGGAAACGTAACCTCATGGAATTGGCAGTTTGGCGACGGTAACAGTTCGATCTTAGAAGATCCGAGCAACACGTTTGTTGTGAACGGTGATTTTGATTTATACCTTCAGATCACTGATCAATACGGTTGTTCTGACGATACAACCATTCTTGATTATGTCGCCATCGGTGGACCTCAAGGGGACCCAATTGCTATTCAGAACGGAAACATTTGCGCACAGGGGGCCGCATTTTTAGTTCAAAACGCCGTAGACGTAGACAGCATTATTTGGGACATGGGCGATGGGACCTTTGTATATAACGAAACGAATTTTGTCTATAATTACGATACTCCCGGTACGTACGTTACAACTGTAACTTTGATGAATCAGACGGGTTGCCAAATTACAACGGTTCTCGACTCCGTAACGGTATTTGACGATGGTTTGAACGCCAACTTTACGGCAAATCCGTTGTCGGTTGAACAAAGCGACACCATTACCTTGGATGATTTGTCGACCTTCTTAGCGAATCCAATTGTTACATGGTCTTGGTATGTTGGAAATGATACGTTGAATATCGTGAACAATTCGTCTAACCAGTATTTCGCAACGGACATGAGTGGAAACTATACAATTACCTTAATGGTTGAAGATAACTTAGGTTGCCAAGATGAATTTTCTTTAATGGTTACGGTGAACGACCCGGTATTGGTTGTGCCGAATGTTGTTACGCCCAATGGAGACGGTATCAATGATGAATTGGTCTTTTCAGAAGTGTATTTTAAAACCTACAGCGTTGAAATTTTTAACCGCTGGGGTCACTTGATTTACACGATTAAAGACCAAACAGGAATGGCCATTTGGGATGCCGATACGCAAAATGGAACTCCTGTTACTGATGGAGTCTATTTCTACAGAATTGTTGGTGAGATGCTTGCTGGTACTAAGGTAGACTCCCACGGATTTGTGACCGTCATCGGTTCAAAGTAAACCGCTGTTTACCGTTTTTTCATAACCTTCATCCGTTTCAAGCTGTGAGGATGTGGCTGCTGCAACGGCTAATTGATCGCAGCGTTCGTTGTCTGGATTTCCTGCGTGGCCTTTGACCCAATGGAAGGTAAGGTTGAATTTAGGATGTAATTCAAGGTATTTCAACCAAAGGTCTGCGTTTTTTTTGCCTTTGAATCCTTTTTTCTGCCATCCCCACACCCATTTTTGTTGTATGGCATCAATCACGTATTTGGAATCGGAATAAATATGTACAGGATACTGATTCGTATTGAGGAGCTCAAGGGCATGTATTACCGCCCAAAGTTCCATGCGGTTGTTGGTGGTCAGCCGAAATCCCCGAGAAACCGTTTTTTCTTTGGCTCCAAATTTCATGACAATACCAAAACCACCGGGGCCAGGATTGCCTCTTGAGGACCCATCGGTATAAATGAAGACTTGGCTCATGGTTTTTTTATCCTATGTGATTGATCTTTTATAAAGGATTTCCAACCGCTGCTTTTCGACTTGTTGTGTTCTCCAACGCCTTTGGAAAAATAATGGCACACCGCAACGGCTAATCCATCGGTAGCATCCAAGTACTTCGGCATCTCGTTGAAATTCAATACTTTTTGTAGCATTGCAGCGACTTGCTCTTTGGAAGCATTCCCGTTCCCAGTTATACTCTGTTTTATACGCCTTGGAGAATATTCCTCGAAAGGTATGTTTCGGTTCAAACAAGCGGCGATCGCTACTCCCTGAGCCCGTCCAAGTTTTAGCATAGACTGCACGTTTTTACCGAAAAAGGGTGCTTCGATGGCCATCTCATCTGGTTTAAACTCTTCCATAAGGCCGTTCAATCGTTCTAGTATTCGCTTTAGTTTATCCGGGTGGTTATTTAGTTTGTGCAATTGTACTACCCCAAAATTTACTAAACTTAATTTACCGTCTTTTACTTGGATTAACCCATAACCTAATACCGTGGTTCCAGGGTCAATTCCAAGAATTATTCTATCTTCAGCCATCGATTATGCAATCCAACGTTAAAACTACGCATTTAAAACCCTGGTTGAGTTTCTTCCTTCGATTAGTTTTACTCGTTGCCCTGTGTTTTGCGTTGTATCAAGTGCAAGTCAAGTGGTTAGACTTCCATGCACTTCACTTAGAGTCGCCCTTGTGGTTATGCTGCGCATTTCTATTGATTCCATTGAATCTTGGAGTTGAATGGTTGCGCTTTAAAAAAAGCATGGAGGTATGCGTTGGCAGGTCGGATGAATTATGGGATTCTTTTTTACAAGGGTTGATGGTTTCCTTTTTCACACCGTCGATTTTTGCCACCACGTTTGGCAGAATGCGATTAACCCAAAAGCAACATACCCCTGCCTTGGTTTTTTCCGGCGTTTACTGCGGCTTAGCCCAATTCACCGTGACTTTGGGTTTTGCAACCTTGGGTGCTTCCATGCTGATGCAAGAGGTTCCAATCAACAGTTTATGGATTTTTTTGGCCGTATTTTTAGTATCAGGTACAGCCTTCATTCTAAACCCACGTTTCATACTCAGCTTAATGAAGCGCTTCGAATTTTCGTTCGAATGGTCCATCCAACAAAAGGCATTTTTGTTCGGATTAAGTGTTCTGCGATATCTTGTTTTTTCGTTCCAATTTCATGCCCTACTGCAAGCATTTGGACAAGATTTTTCCTTGCATCAAGTTTGGGTTTTAATGATGAGCTATGGATTTATCACCCTTTCTCCAAGTATTTTATTCGGCAAAATAGTGGTTCGTGAAGGTGTTGCGGTGGCAGTATTTTCTTTCTTTCTGTATCCCAAAGAACCGGTGTTTGTTGCGGCTTTTTTAACGTGGTTGTTCAACGTGGTATTACCCCTTATCTTTGCCGTTTTACGCATCTTATTTCGATGGAAGTCCCTTTATTCTTGAGTTTTTACGGAGGTCTTTTGTGTTGGATCGTAATATACGGTGGGTTCAAGCATCGTTCAAAAGCGCTTTCCAATCCTGCTGGTAATGTTTCGCTCGATGAGCTTACGGTGTTGGTTCCATTACGTAATGAGGCCAAAAATCTTCCGAAGCTTCTGGACTGTTTGCGAAGGTCCAGCGTTAAGCCTGCGAGGTGGATTTTTATCAACGACCATTCCGATGACGAAGGTAAAACCGTTTTTGAATCCCATTCCAGAGGATTATCGGTAGAATGGATTTCGCTGCCAGAAGGGCAGCAAGGAAAAAAGGAAGCCTTGCGTTTTGGAATGTCATTCGTGACCACCAAATGGGTACTAACCATGGACGCCGATGTTACTTTTAAGTCCACGTATTTTTCTCAGATACAAGAACTGCCAGAGGCCGATTTGTGGATTTTACCCGCTGTGCTTGTTGGGGAAAGGCCCTTTAATCAATGGCAAGAAGTGGACTTGCACATGATGAATGCTATAAATGTTGGATTGTATGGTATTTTCCGTCCCGTAATTTGCAGTGGAGCAAACCTGTTGTTTCAGCTTGAAGTGTACCGCCAAGTTGATGACTGGGAGGCGCATAGAAGTGTTTCCAGCGGGGACGATATGTTTACACTTCGTGCTTTCCGTCGCGCAAAGCGCGATGTGCGTTTGATTTCTGACACTTCGTTGGCAGTTTTTTCGCCGACGACTCGTGGTCTTTGGAGTTTCATGAACCAGCGGCTGCGATGGATTGGGAAAACAACACGCGTAAAAGATCATTTTGCCACGTTTTTGGGAGTCCTACAAGCCCTAATATCTTTAGCTTTTGTTGGGGTAGTCGCTAAGTTATTGGCGGAGCAAAACCTGGATACATTGCTCGTAATTTTGTTGGCCAAGGCCTTTGTTGAATGGTTCGCATTTGCCCCTTATTTTTTCCGTTTTAAACGCTTTGGGCCTTGGATAATACTTCCCATAATACAATGGTTGGCCCCCCTGTATCACGGACTTTTATTGGCATTAATTCCTTGGGTCGACCCGCAATGGAAAGGAAGAAGGGTTGTTCGCTGAGACGAAGCCATTGATTTGTTGTATTTTTGTGCATGCGAATTTTAATGGTTTGCCTTGGCAACATTTGCCGTTCTCCGCTCGCCGATGGCTTGTTGCGCCATAAGGTGAATCAAAGAGGTTTGTCATGGGAGGTTGATTCTGCAGGTACCGCAAATTACCATGTTGGAGCACCTCCGGATGCTCGAATGGTGGATACCGCTCGATCTATGGGCTTCGATATTAGCGCGCTTCGTGCACGGCAATTTTCTAAAGAAGACTTTATGCGATTTGATCGTATTTATGTCATGGACCGAAGTAATTATACGAACGTAATAAAGGTAGCAAGCACCCAAGAAGAGCACGACAAGGTTCTGTTTTTATTGGATCATTTGTATCCCGGAAAAGAAGCAGAGGTTCCCGATCCGTATTACGGAACTTCAGAGGATTTCAACGATGTTTTTGCCTTGGTGGATGAAGCTACCAATGCCTTATTAAACGATTTAACTTATGAGCCCTAAAAAAGGAACAATCTACTTAATTCCTAACACCCTTGGAGGCGAGAGTACACACGATATAATACCGGCACAAGTTTCTGAAATTGCCACAGGATTGCGTTTTTTTGCCGTAGAAGAGGTTAAGTCTGCTCGTCGTTTGTTGCGTAAACTGGATCGTACCTTTCCCATCGACGATTCTACATTTTTTTCATTAAACAAGCGCACTTCCAAAGACGACCTAATGGCTCTTTTGCTGCATGTCCTAAACGGCAACGATTTAGGGATTATTTCTGAGGCAGGTTGTCCTGGTGTAGCAGACCCCGGAGCAGAGCTCGTTGCACTGTGCCATTCTCAAGGCATTCATGTGCACCCCTTGGTTGGACCGTCTTCGTTTCTTTTGGCCTTGATGGCATCTGGTTTTTCCGGCCAATCTTTCCGATTTCACGGATATCTTCCCAAAGAACGAAAAGACCGAGTTCGTGCAATGAAAGACATGGAAATCGACACGCGTCGGAGTGGAGCGACCCATCTTTTCATGGATACGCCCTTCAGAAATATGAATGTGTTAGAGGACCTTTTGAACGAATTAAGCGACAGCACGGAATTGTGTATTGCTTCTAACTTAACCTTACCTCAACAACGTGTTCAAACCATGACGGTGGCGGATTGGCGGGAGAATGCCCGGGATTTATCGAAGTCGCCAGTGGTATTTTTAATCGGAAAATCACAAGGATTATGACCTTTCAAGAACAGATTCTTCAAGGATTACCCAACACCCTACCCGTTCATCCGGGGTATGATGCGGCCATCAATCATGCGCCAAAACGGAAAGAAATCCTAACAGCAGAGGAGAAAAAACTTGCGCTTCGCAACGCGTTAAGGTATTTTTCAGCGGAACTTCATGCCGAATTATCCCAAGAATTTGCCCAAGAATTAAGGGATTATGGGAGAATTTACATGTACCGTTTTAGGCCAACGTATGCTATGAAAGCACGTCCTTTGGACGAATATCCTGGCAGGAGTACTGAGGCAAAGGCCATCATGCTCATGATCCATAATAATCTTGACCCCGCGGTGGCTCAGCACCCGCATGAACTAATTACCTATGGTGGAAACGGTGCTGTTTTTCAAAATTGGGCACAATATCTATTAACAATGCGTTATTTGGCGGAAATGACGGATGAGCAAACCTTGGTCATGTATTCGGGACATCCCATGGGCTTATTTCCTTCGCACCGCAATGCGCCCCGAGTAGTTGTTACGAATGGAATGATGATCCCCAACTATAGCCGGCCTGATGATTGGGAAAAATTTAATGCACTAGGAGTGTCACAGTATGGACAAATGACCGCAGGATCGTACATGTACATTGGTCCACAAGGTATTGTGCACGGCACCACGATAACGGTGTTAAATGCGCTTCGAAGGTTTGCCAAAAGTTCGAATAATCCGGGTGTAAAGTTATTTGTTACCGCAGGATTGGGAGGCATGAGTGGCGCTCAACCCAAGGCAGGGAATATTGCAGGGGTGGTAAGCGTTACGGCCGAAATAAATCCGAAGGCCGTGACGACAAGGCATTCTCAAGGTTGGGTCGACGAAGTAATCGCCGAAATGGATCAACTGTGCCAACGTGTCAAGCAGGCTTTAGCGCAGCATGAGGTGGTTTCCATTGCTTATTTAGGAAATGTGGTTGAAGTATGGGAGGGTTTTGAGCAAGCGGGAATTTTTGTGGATTTAGGATCGGATCAGACATCTTTGCACAACCCATTTGCCGGAGGCTATTATCCAGCTGGTTTAACCTACGAGGAATCCAATGATATGATGGCCAATGATCCAGAAGAATTTAAGCGAAGGGTTTACGAATCCTTGCGCCGGCACGTTGAAAGCGTTAACCGTCATACCAGCAATGGAACCTATTTTTTTGATTACGGAAATGCCTTTTTATTAGAAGCTTCTCGCGCAGGAGCAGAAGTAATGGATGAAAAAGGGTTGGATTTCAAATACCCATCGTACGTTCAAGACATTTTGGGACCGTTTTGCTTTGATTACGGTTTTGGTCCTTTTCGTTGGGTATGTGCCTCGGGAAAATCGTCGGATTTGGAGACCACAGATCGCATTGCCAAAAAAGTGATGGAGGAAATGTTGCAAGAGGCTCCGGAGGAAATCAAACTTCAGTTATTAGATAATTTGCAGTGGATTGAAAAAGCCAACGAAAATAAGTTGGTGGTGGGGTCACAAGCTCGAATTTTGTATGCTGATGCGGAGGGCAGAATGCGCATCGCAGCCGCATTCAACGAGGCTATAGGGCGCGGAGAGATCGGCCCAGTAATCTTGGGGAGAGATCACCACGATGTTTCAGGTACTGACTCACCTTACCGAGAAACTAGTAACATTTACGATGGTTCAAGGTTTACCGCCGATATGGCGATTCAAAACGTCATAGGCGACAGTTTCCGTGGTGCGACATGGGTTTCGATTCACAACGGAGGAGGAGTCGGTTGGGGTGAGGTCATCAACGGGGGATTTGGTATGCTGTTGGACGGATCTGAGAGGGCTCGCACGAATCTGACGATGATGCTTCATTGGGACGTCAACAATGGAATTGCACGAAGAAATTGGGCCCGAAATCCGAACGCACGCTTTGCTATAGAAAGGGCAATGGAACAAGAGCCCTTGCTGAAAGTCACGATGCCTTCGACCGTTTCTGATGATTTGCTGGAGGATCTTTTTTAGGAGGGATTCGAACGCCTGCTACTAAGCGAAGGGTGTAAAAATACTGATCGTATCTTAAGTTTTGAAAGCGAATCGATTTGTTATCAAAATGGGCTGCTAACAGCAAAAACCGTTGATCGCTCGAATAGCCTCCCACAAATCGAATATCATACCGAGGTGCAAGGCCTAAAAAACCGTTCAGGTTATCGGACAGCACAAAGAACTTAGATTGGATAACGGGACCAATCCCTACCCACCCGGAAAATTGCCATCGGTTGATTCTGTTGGCATAGGCATAGCCCGGAATCACACCGAAGTCTAATGAAGAGAAGGCACTTGAACCCGTTTTTGAATGGTTGACGTCGACAAGGGCATCAGGGATGATGGAATTTTTATCGTTGGTGATTCCAAAAAAATTGAGGGTTCCCTTCAAATACCATGTATGTACTTCCCCATTGAAATGTGCCCGTTTTCCTTGCAATGCGTTCATTTTGAAATCGTCGTGGTTGAAATACCAAAGGTTTACCGAAAGATTTAGCGACCCAAGGTTGGGCATGATATCGTTAGGATTAGCATCGGTAAAAGCTGAATCGTAGTTCAGTGCATTTTTAATGGCATATCCCTTATTTATCCTAAAGTCAAAGTCGGTATATAGGCGTTTAAAATTATAATCAAAGCCGAGTGAAAACTGCTGGGTTCTTCCGAAACGCGCCTCGTTTCTAAAGCCTGGCAATACTGGAAAAGCTAATCGTAAACTAAACCATTTGTAGGCATAGGCTAATCCAAGGATGGGTTTAAAATTATTTTTATACTTCAGTGAGCGAATTTCAGAAGTAAAAGGGTAATTAAGGTTGAATGGTGCCGGACTGATTCCAATATCCGTATATAGGACATGCTGATCCTTGAAATCTACAATATTGAAAGTCTTTTGTGACCAAATTCCTCCCATAGAAAGGACGAGACTGAAAAAAAGCACAAAAAAACGCATCCTGTTTTGGTACGATGGTCATTAGTACTTGGTTGCATTTTCCACTCGAAAAATTCTTCCTTAATTCTTCGTAAATTTGTGAAGTGAAAAAATTGTATAAATATTTGCTCAACACCTTACCCAGGCCCCTTCTTATCCGAATGAGCTATTTGTTCAAGGTGTTTGCTCCAATGATTTACCGCGGCAATAAAGTGGAGTGTCCGGTATGCAACAAGTCTTTTTCTAAATTTTTATCCTACGGTTCTTCCGTAGCACACCGTGAAAATGTTCTGTGCCCCTACGATTTAACCTTGGAGCGTCACCGCTTAATGTGGTTGTATTTGCGCGATCATTCCACGTTTTTTACTGCGCCAAGCCTTTCAGTACTTCACATGGCGCCGGAACAGTGCTTTCTCCCTAAGTTCAAACAGCAAAAAAATCTCACCTATTTAACGGCGGATATTGAATCCCCTATTGCAGATATACATTTTGACTTGCATCAAATTCCACTGGAATCCGATCGATTTGACGTAGTGTTTTGCAATCATGTTATGGAGCATGTTGAAAATCCCCACCAATGCTTGCAGGAAATTTTTCGTGTGATGAAGTCAGGTGCTTGGGCAATTATGCAGGTGCCACAAGATATGACGCGAGAAACAACTTTGGAGGATCCTGCGATAGTTACCCCCGAAGATCGCGAAAAGTACTATTGGCAAAAAGACCATGTTCGTCTTTTTGGGAGAGATTACCCCGATTACCTCAAGAAAGCGGGTTTTGAAGTGCAGGAATTTTGGCTAAAAGAGCATCTTGAACCGTCGGTTTTTGAACGTTACAGGATTTCCTCCGATGAGGTATTATACATCGCAAAGAAAAAATGAGTTATTGTTTGCCTAAAAAATTTGAATTCATGAAAAAAGTACTTTCTGTCCTTTTTATGGCTTTTTATGCCTTGACACAAGCTCAAACGAATTTTTTCTTACACATTAAACCAACTTTTACGGGTCAACCTTTGCAGCTGCAAACGAATGTTCCTGCACTAAACGGCCAAATCGTGAATATTGACCATTTCAATTATTATATTTCGGATATTTTACTGTATCATGATGGTGGTATGATGACCCCGGTCAATCAAAGCGTTTTTATCTTTACACCAACCGAACAAGGGTATTTTCTGGGAGATTACGGAATTCAACAATTGGACAGTATCCAGTTTATGGTGGGTGTTCCTTCTCGATTTAATACCCAACAAGGTTCGGAAGCGCAGGATATTTCTTCCTTTCCTTTGTCTCACCCCTTAAGTTTTCAATCACCAAGTATGTACTGGGGTTGGCAGTATGGCTACATGCACATGGTGGTTGGTGGAAACGCAGATTCCGACAACAACCAACAACCTGACGCATATTTTGAACTGCATAATTTAGGAAATAATAATCAGCGAGTGGTACAAATGCCAGTTGTAGCTACACAATCTTCTATAAGTCAACAAGACATCTACTTAGATTGTAACCTCGATAAATGGCTGCAGAATATGCCATTAAGTACCCTAGGGGTAGTTCATGGGGAATCGGGACTCAACAACAATGTCATGGCCAATGTCAACATTTATCGTGTGTTTTCGCAACCGGAGAATGCGAGTGTTCCAGAAGTTCTAACCACCAAGTTTTACGTATTCGAAAACACGGTTTACCTGGAAACATCGGAGGCAAAACGATTGGAAGTATATGATTGTTTAGGGCGTAAAGTTCAGGAATTCAAGATCGATAGCCCCCAAAAGAATCTTCCACTTGATTTAACGGAAGGAATTTACGTCTTATCTCTTTACGGGACTGAAAATTCATGCATGGCTTCAAGAAAATGCAGGATTCTTCGACCATGATATTGCGCTATATTTTTGGAGCAGTTATATTCAGCCTTTTTTTTTCATGCGAGGCTCCAGAAGAACTTACCACTTACGTTCCATTCCCGCCGGATAATCCCACTACCAAAGATAAAATTGCCCTCGGAAGAGCCTTGTTTTTCGATAAGCGTTTGTCCAAAGATGGCAGTGTTTCGTGTGCTACTTGCCACATACCAGAATTCGCATTTACGGACAGAAAACCTGTAGCTCAAGGTATTGGAGGTCAGTTCGCTGAACGCAATGCACCCACTTTATTGAACAGTGCTTTTTTGCCAACAGTCATGTTCGACGCTCATTTAAAAACCTTAGAATTACAGGTCATAGTTCCCATTCAAGAGCCATCGGAAATGGGACACAACATGAAAGAACTTATCCCAAAATTGCGCGCAATTCCGGAATATCAAAAGGCCGCAAAGGCTTTGTTTAACCGTGATTTTGATGCCTGGGTATTAACGCGCAGCATCGCCGCTTTTGAGCGAAGTTTACTTTCTTTAAACAGCCGTTACGATCAATATATGAAAGGGCATAAAAACGCGATGAATGAACAAGAAGTTGCAGGTATGAAGCTCTTCAATTCTTTGTATTGCGTTCAATGCCACCCAGCCCCATACTTTACCAATTTCAAAGCAGAAAATAATGGGCTTTACGCTAGCTATGGGAAAGACAAAGGCAGGTTTAGGATTAATTTGGACAGTGCAGACATAGGGTTCTTTAAGACGCCAACGTTGCGCAACATTGCATTGACTTTTCCCTACATGCATGACGGGACAATGACCACCTTGGAGCAAGCAATAGATCATTACGTTCAAGGTGGAAAACATCCAAAAGGCCAAAGTAAATTCATTGAGCCCCTTTCCCTAACGAAGGTTCAAAAGCAACAATTGATGGCTTTTTTAGGAACGCTTACCGACACCAGTTACATGAAAAAATTTCGAAAAAATGCGCGTTGATTCCATTGAACAGTTATTTAACATTGAGGTTACGAGGATACCATGGAAGGAGGTTGAACTGGGTCTTCTTTCGTTGAAGGAAGGAAGGGGTCAGATGCTCTTCACTACCAACTTAAGTGATTACACGATGCCTGTTCCTGAAAAGTATAAGGAATTTGAACGAATTGAGCTGTATTTTCTGTTACCCGAATATTGGAATTCGGACATGAATGACCCCCTATTTCAGTGGGCAATGGATACGCTAGTTTCCATAAAAGCCTATTTGACGCAGGGTCGATGGGCCATTAACGGCCATACCTTTTCACTGAAAGATCTGCCTGAAAGCCGTTTCAAAGCCACAGGCTTTGAAGCATTATTGCTCACTGAACCTATATCGTTGGTTGCGTTGAATCAAGCCATTGATTCCGCGAATGGACCGGTGTATTTTAAAGCGTTGACCCCAATTTTTAAACGCGAAAAAGATTTTAAAGTAGCTCGTGGTATACAAAAACTTATGGGTAAATTCTTGGATAAAGGGGTGAATGAAAAATGGGATGAATTCAGGATATCAGCAGTTAAATCAAGGATCTTATTTTGGAAGTAAAAGGTCAAAAGGTGCAGTGGGCTGCAGGGGCGCTTCTTTTAGTCAACATGATTTATGGTGCAAGCCATGTCTTGGCTAAAGGAGTCATGCCGAAATACCTCAGCCCGACCGTTTTCATTGGATTTCGGGTTTTCGGTGCCTTGTTGCTGTTTTGGTCGGTTTTATTTTTTATTAAAAAAATACCCATTGAACGAAAAGACCTTTTTCGATTAGTAGCCTGCGGCCTTTTCGGGATCACCGTGAATCAATTGCTGTTTTTTCAGGGGCTTAACGCCTCGTCTCCAATGAATGCTGGGATCATTATGGCCATTAATCCGATTATGGTTGCAGTATTGTCTTTCTTTTGGCTTGGAGAACGTTTGGTGATGAGGCAATGGTTGGGAATTTTAATAGGATTCATTGGGGCAACTGCGCTAACTGTTTATGGTTCGGGGTCGCCGGAAGCCAGGATAGGTGATTGGTTCCTTCTTGGAAATTCGTTGAGTTATGCCGTTTACCTGATTTTAGTAAAACCCCTTATGGCTAAATACCCTCCGATTCAAGTAATCACTTGGGTTTTTACGTTCGGCAGCATTTTTCTGCTCATGTACCCGCCATTGTTTTTCGACTTGGCCGAAACATCCTTTAATGGCATTCCAACGGATGCCTGGTTGAAAATTATTTTTGTAGTGGTTGCCGTTACTTTTATAACCTACTTATTAACGGTTGTTGGGCTCAAATACGTCAGCTCCACCATTGCATCGGTATTTATTTATGTGCAGCCCATTTTTGTAGTGGGCTTTACGTTTCTTTTTGCTGCCATCGGTTGGTCGGAGGATTATACCCGTTCCATCAATAACACATCACTGGGCCTGATGTTGTTGGTTTTTCTAGGAGTGTACTTAACTACAAGAGCTCAAAAAAGGTGAAACTATGAAATTTTTAACACTACTTATTATCTTCTCTCTTTCCGTTTTTGCCTTTTCTCAAAAATCCGTGCTGGATCACAACGCCTATTTTCGTTGGAATAAACTTGAGAAAGTAAAATTATCCAACCAAGGTTCTTGGCTAACTTTTGAAGTTCAACCCTTGCGTGGCGACGGGTATTTGCATTGGATCAATACCTCTTCGGGAAACAGAGATTCTATGTTTGCGGCAAAAGACCTTCAGATGACTGAATCCGGATCTTTAATGGCTTGGCGACGCACTGCGGGTTTTGATACCTTAAGAACCTGTGAGCTGAATAAATTGGATAAAAAGAAGTGGCCAAAAGATACGATGGTGGTCTATTATTCCATCAAGGATACGCTTAGGAAAGAACCACAGGTTAAACGATTTCAAGTGGCGGAATCTGCCGATTATTTGGCATTTCTAAAAGAACAGAACGATAAACCACAAGCCCCAATAGTGAATGCCCCCAAGAAATGCTGGTTTCACAAGAAAGAAAAACCAACGGAGCAAGTCCAAGAAATCAAATCAGACGGGACCACCTTGGTTTTGGAAAACTGGGACTATCGCTTATTTCGGGTGAATAATACAACCGATTTCTTGTTGTCAAGGCAAGGGAACTTGGCATACATTACCCAAGAAAAGGGCAAACGCGATACCTCAAAACTGTGGGTTGTTACCCCAGATGCCCTTTTACCCATTCAGGTCGGGAAGAAGCATTTCAGCATCAAAAACCTTCAGTGGAATAAAGAAGGAAACCTGCTAGCATTTCTCTATTCTTCCGATACGAACAAAGTCAAGCAGTATGAGTTGGGCGTTTACTCATTAAGCAACGATTCGTTGATCGCCTTCGGGGATTCAAGCACCACAAAATCCTTCGGCTTTAAGGGAATCAATGATAAGGTGCAACCAGCATTTTTTGATTATTTACCGTACATGAAATTTACCCTAAGTGATCGGATAGTTTATCAAAAAGATACCCTGTTGGATTCTGAAAAAGTCCGCTTAGACCTATGGTCTCCAGGCGATCTTACCCTACAACCTCAGCAATTACTCGAAATCAAGGACGGCGATAGATCAGGTAACATTGTTGCCATGGATTTG
>Ga0209770_10000757_pt1 | contig 17206 bp, 7 predicted proteins | sample LauGreSu1BDMLBDD_2_FD_187572 | JGI IMG/M metagenome (GOLD analysis project Ga0209770, IMG submission 187572) | Freshwater lake microbial communities from Lake Michigan, USA - Su13.BD.MLB.DD (SPAdes) (version 2) | ecosystem: Environmental > Aquatic > Freshwater > Lake | place: Lake Michigan, USA...
TTATGTGCAGCAAGTACTAAACCATCAGCCATATCAGTAAAATCATACTGTGCAAATGTATTCTGCAGATTCTCAATAAGACTAAGTGTTAATCCTGAGTGAGCGTATCCAGTACTAGCATCAAATCCTTTTTCTTCAATAAAGCTAAGGAAGTTATTTGAGTTTGTTAGCCAGTAGTTTGAGGCATAAGTTTCTTTTGGAAATACTTTAGTAGAGACTACAATATCTGATAGATATTCATCTTCATAAGTAGGTGCGCTAACTCCGCTCTTTGTTGCGGGGACTTCTCCAGCTTCCTTGAGGTAGGCATTAAAGAAGTAATCTTCAAACCAAGCTAGTCTTTCTTCTCTTGTTTTATTCTTAATTAACTTAGAAGTATGGACTTGAATGCCAAAGGCAGTTCGCATCATTAGAGAAGATAGCTGTGTCTTTTTATATTTGATTAAGGTATTGATAAGACCATTGAAATCAGTCTGTGTCTTTAATTCTCTTCCTTCTGACTTTCTAATAGCAAAAGCAACTAGAAGAGCCGGATCATCATTCTTTAATCTATCCAGTAACTCAAACTCAAGATCTGTCACTTCATATTTTGATGTCCCAAATCTTGTAGTTAGTTCTCTATTGAAATCAGCACGGTTGGTTACTGATGGAATAACAGTCGCCAATACTCGGACAAACTTAGGAACAGAGACACCATCATCTAATAGAGCATCTACTTTTGTGATGTCTTCAATAATCTTAGATGCTGCGTCATAGTGCTTCGATGAAGACCACATGTTAGCAGCAAGAACAACGCTTTCAGTTATCTTGTTGAGAACATGCTGAGCCATTGAAATCTGAAGTGGCTTTAGATTTGCAACAGCAAACTCTGCTTCTGTAAATAGAATCTTTGAGAATGTCTCAGCAAAGGTTTCTTCAGCATTGCTTAAATGATATACATTTAAAAAGTCATTCGCAATCAATGAATCCTGTAAGTCATAAACCTTATCGGTTAGAAGAATATCAGCTTCTAATCCGACTGATTTAACATACATATCCAAGACTTGCTTATAGATATTACCCTTAGCCTGATGCTGGAAATAAGCGTGACCAAGTTCGTGAAGAACAGTCATTGCTCTTGTTCTCTGAGCAGCTTCTACCGAAGCCACGCTCTTCCAAGCAAGATTCATTGTGAGTGTCTTCTTGTTAGTTTCGTAAGAACCTACAATTCCAGTTGCAAAGGAACCATCAGCATTCTTGATTTGCTCAACTTTAAACTGTATGTCAAAAGCCTTGGAATCAAAGTTTAGATGGACAGTCGCAGCCAAGATAAGATCCATGTCTTCTCTTGAAATCAACTTGCCCATTCTAAGCTTATTGATGTATTCATAAAACTGCTGAGCCTTTGCTTTATTGCCTGTTACGATTTCAGCAAACTTTGTAGGATCACTGATAACCGCACGGATTTTATCCATACGAACATTATCAATCTTATTAATAAGCAAAGCATTCTTAATAGCAGTCTTGAACTTAGATACAGCTGTTTTTGTTGGTGGCTTTAGACCAGCAACATTTGCTTTGATTACTTCAACAGTATCCTCAGAAACATTCTTTTTTAGATTTACTTCAGTTGATACTTCATCAAACGAATCAAGCAATTCTTTTGGAATTGAATTACGAATAGCGTCAGCCTGTTCTTTGTCTTTAGCTGCTTGCTGGGCTTTTTCAACTAGCTTAGCTGCAAGATCAGAAGCAGCTGCTTTTCGTGCGGCAGTTGTTGCGCTATTGTTCCTAGCTTCTGCTAGTGCTTTTGGTAACTCAAGAACAGTCTCGCCTTTTAGCTCTTTCTTAAGAGCTTTGATTTGATCTGAGGTTAGGCTCTTACTTATATTTTTAATAAGGGCTTTTCTCTGTTTTTCCAGAGTCTCAATTGCTTTTGCTCTTCCGGGGGAAAGACCACCTTCTAGCTTAGATTCAATGTCAAGTAAATTCTTAATATGATCTGAAGCATCTGTCAATACACGGATTCGATCTACAGGAGACATCTTATCCCAATCATCTGTTGCTGTCTTAATATTATCAGAAGCCTCTGGAGATCTTCTGGATAGTTCACGGACCAGCTGGAAGATATTGGTTACTTCCTTTAAACCAGCCACACGACGAATATAACCAGCTTTACTTTCATTCTCATATCGTTTTAGAGCTGGGGTATCTGGAATAGACTCAGCACGATCTGGTGTTTCAACATTACTTGTTTCGACACGATCTACTCTAGTTTCGGTTTCCTTGATTACTTCCTGTGCAGTTGGGTTCTTTCTTTCTAGCTCTGCTTTTGCAGCAAGCTTTTCCTGCAAAGGACCATCAATGGCTACTGGTGTCTTTTTGCCTTTTAGCATGCCACCATAATAATCTACGGCTTCTCCAATTACAGTGCCTTTAAATGTAAACCGCTTATCCAATGTGTTTCTAAGCACAGGCTCACCGGGAGCAGCTACATTTACGCCTTTAAGTTTATTCATTGTAGCTCCAAATGTAGAGCTTACAACATTAGGAGCAAGACCAAACAAAGCACCACCAACAAGACCGCCCTGAACACCAGCAAAGACGACCTCAGACATGTTGTAGTCTTTGACTGCATCAGGATCTGCGTATAAAGTAGCAGCTGCGTAAGCCATTTCATTTTGCTGTCTGGCATACTCTGTCAAAGCACCGCCACTAAAACCCATCAGCGTAGGTGTTACGGTTCGGCCAAGCAAGCCAAGGTTTTTGGCATAGCTTGGAGCAAAGCCCATTGGGAGCTTTAAGACTGTCTCTGCAGCATAGTAACTTCCGCGAAGAGCCTTGTTTGCTTGCCAAATAGTCTTTAGCTTTAAGAATAGATTTGTGGTCCGAGTTGCGGCCATTGCTGCTCCACCGGCTGTTGCTCCTAACGACAATCCTCCAGTAAATGGACTTGCGAGTACGCCGCCAACGGCAAGAGTAACACCACCAGCTATTTCTCCAGCATCAACAACAACATCTGGACTGTTGACAAAACCAGCAACCAAACTTGCTCCAGCTAGTCTTATATTCTCAGTCCAAGTTGGAGAATAGGTTGCCATTCTTTTTTGAAGATCACCTTGCAACAATGAACGATAAATTCTAAACTTTGCTTCGTCTTCATTGGGAGCACCAGCAATTAAGGATGAAGTAATGCCGTTATCAAGCAAACCTTGTTGAACAATAGGATCAGAATAGGTAGTATTGAACCACTCTATTGGATTAAACTTAGGATCAACCCTTGTTCTGATGCGAGTGATATCGTCTATATCCCGAGCAATTTTAGCTGTCTCTGATGGATCAGTAATACCAAGTTTATCGGTAGCAAATGAAATCCACTCTGACTGAGCAAGAATCTGTCTGCTAAAAGAAATACCTAGATTTTGATCTGTTGTCTCTAAAGCTTTCTTATAAAGAAGCTTATCAGAAATTTCTTTAATGCGCTTTTGGTTTGGTGTTAGGTTTCTAGGATCAGCCTGTCTTCCTGCTTCTCCTTCAAGAAGAGTGTTTAAGGTTGATTCAAGTTCCTTCATATCTTCTTCTGTCTGAGGAAGTTCACTAGGACCAAAAGGCATGGCATTAAGGGGGTCGGCCCCGAAGTAGATACTTCTAAGAGCCGCCCCCTTATTCACATCTTTACCAAGGACACTGCTGATATACTCACCATAAATACCAATATTAGAGCCAGCTTCCGCACCCATTAGCTGAGTTGCGCTGTAGTACTCTTCTCTGGTCATGGCCTCTCGCTTATCGCTGTTGTAACCCCAAGCAGTTGGATCAGCAATTCTATTCCTATCAAGAATGGTTCCTTCACCTTGCCATACTGCTTGGAATGAAGGAGTAGCGGAATAAGCCTGAAGCTGTAATAAAGTACCCTCAGGTTTTAATTCCGGTAGCGGAAAGTTATTTGTATAGTCAATCATAGTGTCCTTTCTGGGAGCTGTGCGCCATGAATAGGTTATTTCCTATTGTAGTAATTCCATATTCGCTTGGCAATACCTATTGCCTTAAGACTGCGAGTGGATCTTTCTTTGTCTCTTGCTTGTGGTAGCAAGTAAACCATTAGATATTCTCTTTTTAAATCTAAAGCTTTTTCTGGATTATTTATTAAATCCTCTACTATTGCAGGAGCGTTGAAAATATTATCAGCTGTATTAGGAGCTGCTGCTCTTAGATCAGCAATAAGAGATTCGCTTATTTGCTCATCCAATAGAAAAGCGGATGGATTTAAATCAGAAATAATATCATTAAAAGTTCTGCTTAAAATGCGTTCTTCATTTTTTCTAGGCTCATTTACAGACCACATATCTTTTGATTCTGTCATCTCAAAAGTAGGTTCTGCGGCTGCTTGCTTAAGCCCCTTAGCAATAGTGCGGATCTGATGTTCAAATGCTGCAGGAGTCCAACCAGCTTTGGCAAACTCTCTTGCTTTATCAAAAGAAGCTTTGGTAACTCCATATTGAGTTTCAAATTCAGGCTTATAGAAGTTATCTGAATTCTGTTCAAAAGCAAGAAGAAGAATATTAAGAGCATCTTGATTGAAGTTTTGCGTAAGACCATTATCAAGAGTTCTGAGTTTAGCTACAGGATCTTCAGTTAAAGCATCAATAGCTTTGTAAATATTATTACTTTCAAAAGCTTCCTTTAATTTAGTAGCTCTTGTCCAGTAATCTTCTCTTGATTGTCTGTTTGTCATTGTCTTACCAGCTCTAGTTGCTGGCTTTTTTTGCATAAGTGCAGAATGACCGGGCAATCTATATTTTGCTGGTAAGTCTTTTAATGATTGAGGTAGTGAACCTGTTTCATAATATAGCTTAGGCAAGTCATAGAATAAAGTAACATCAAGAACATCAGTCAGTTCAGCTGTGTTATTCAGCGTAAGGCTGTTTCTAGAGATAAAATTATTTAACTCATAATTAAAACCAGACTGCATATATGAAGGAAGAACAGTATGTTTTTTAAATGATGGCTCAATTTGAGTTGGCTGCTCATTAAATAACTGCGCTCCTACTTGCTCTGCTATTTTCAAACTCTGTAGAATATCGCCTTCTCTTTGTCCGAATACTTGGTTATATTTTACCATGTATTCTTCTGGCGTTTCTGTGTTTGTTTTTGCTGGCAAGACTAGTGTAAGACTTTCATCAACAGCTTCTTCTGGCTTTAATAGATAATATCCTGTATCAGCTGAGTTAGAATCAGCATATACATTATACCCTTCCATGCTATATTTTTTTATACCATCAAAGAATTCTTTGGAAGTTGTGTCATATAAAACAAAGCCATCATAAGAAGCATTCTGTCCTGTGCTTGGAACAAAAAAACTAGATTCAGTGTAATTAATAGGAATTGATTTAGCTGTAAATTCATCTTCTACAAATTTCGTAGATTTTCTAGATGACTTTACTTCTTTGTTTTTTACAGCAGCATCAGCAATATTTACTAGATAAGTTGTAAAATCCAGAGCTGTACTGATTCCCTTAGTTTGTGCTTCTTTAAATAATATATCAAGATTATTGTCGGTAAATACAATACGATCTTTACTAGGTTTACCAAAGTCATCTAAAATAAGGAGCACATCTTTATCTAGTTTAGGATCATTCTTTACAAGTTCTTTAATAGTTTCTCTATTTAAATTTACAAACTTATATGCATCTTCTGTTGTTACAAGCGATAAATTATCGGTATATGCAAAAGTATAGTCAAAGTTTTTAATAGGAGTAACTTCAGTAACTTGTTTTACTATAGCATCAAATGGTTGTTTTGTGCCAGCTGGTGCATCTTTTCTTAGACGCAATTCATAAGAAGGAACATTTTGAGCAGCTAATCCATAATTATTAGCAATAACAGTACTGAATTCTTCATTAGGCTTATTGAATTTAATTGTTAATGCTGGTGTTCCGTCTTTTCTTTCAGGTACAAACATACCAGAACCAGCCTCAACAGTGAGCGGAGACAGCAAATCAAAGTAATCATTACCGCTATAAGTAGGAATTTTAGTAAATCCTAGTGCAATACCGCCGTTCTGTATAGACATGAAAGCATCGTGTCTCATGCTCATATCGGGATTGATTCCCCACTCAGTTGCTGGCATAATATCTTTATACGCAGTAAGAGCCAAGTCTAGCTTTTCCTGATCAGTTAAAACAGTTTGATCTGTTATTGTTCTATACTTTTTCCATGTCTCTGGATGACACGCAAGAGCAAGACGCAATACTTCTGCTTGAGGTAATCCTTCAGAATTTGTTTTGATGCCGTCTTTTTGCCTAACAGAATAAGATAGATTAGTGTGTATTGCTGTAAATAACTGACGGTCAACCTTTGTGCCAAATACAGAACGACCTAAAGAATAATCTAATTCTCTTACATTTATATTTGTTGCTGGTGTCGTAGCACTCAAAGGTAAGCTTAGCATACCACGACCAAGATTTGGAATATCTTTTGAATAACCGTCATTAATAATCCACATTGCAGAAGGATTATAAATAGTTGTTGGTTGATTTGTTCGTGGATCTTTGATAGTAACTAAACCAGCTCTACTGGTTTCAGCATTAATAAAACTAGTTACGCTCTTTTTAATATCTTCATCACTTCGGAGATCTCCGTCTTCATCAAAAAGCAAAGATGGATTCTGCTTAAAGTGTGCAATAGCCTTTAATACAGATACCTTAAGCGGAGCATTTGTTGCAAAGAAGGTGGAAAAAGTTTCGGTTGGTGTAGCATCTCTGAGTCTTCCTCTACTATCTCTGGTACTTGGACCACCTACCTGATATTGAAGTTGTTCTTCTTCAGATAGGCCACTTAAATAACCTATTATTGGAAGTATAACTTTATTGGCAATTATTTCTGTTTGCTCTGCAGTAGCTCCACTTACTTGTACTCCAGTGATTTCGCCAAGCTCTGGGCTTAACAATGTCTGAAGAACTTTATTAGAATCTAAAACAACCTCAGGAGTGATTGCCCTGAATTTACTTAGCTGTTCTGATTTTTGACCTATCCGTGCAGAGTCAGCTGCAAAACTTAAATAAGCGACATCTGTTTCAGTGAGTTTATTATTTTGTACAAATGAACCAATTGCTGTAGGTGGAAGACCAGCAAATACTACGCCTAGTTTCCAGAGTTGTTGTGGATCTCTTGTTGCTTCTGGCGATTCAAAATACTCAGCAGCAAGTTCTGCTACCATTGGAGTAAGTCTTCCATCATAGGAATACAAAGCAGAAGCTTCTGTTGAGTTTTGTTCTAGTTCTTTATAGAACAAAAAGTCTTCATCATTCATGTTTTTCCAAAGAACTTTTGGAGGAATAGCTGAATTTAATCGTATAAAGCCTTGATCATCCATTGAAAGAATAGGCATTCCTTCAACCGTCTGAACAGTTTCCTGACCTGTTTGTGGGTCAATATCATGGAACATTGTCGATCCATCTGTTCTTTTTGGAAGAGGAGCATCGCTAGTAGCAACAGGAATAACGCCATTAATTGCTTTATTAACAACGGCATCTGTTTCTTTTTTGCCCGTAGCAGTAGAAGCAAACTGTGATTCAAACAATAACTTTTCTGCTTGATCCATAATTGCTCTGTCTGCTCGTCTGGCTGTTACGGCTAGTTGCTGATACTTGCTTCCAATACTGTTCATTTTTTCTGGAAGTCCTTCATCCCAATAATCAATAGCTGGAGTATACCAATTGCTTTTACCATTTTCAAGAACAGTATCAGCCTTTGTTCTCCATTCGTTTTTTAGTGCCTTGATTTCGTCTAAGATACCGTCTGTAACCATAGAATCAGAAGTAGAAGGTCTTACCTTTACATCTTTCCATGACATACCACTTGTCTTAGCATACTTGGTGTCGTCATTAAAACTTCCTGATTGCTTGGCAGATTGAGAAAGTTTTATATAAGCATCATCTAATTTAGATCTATACATGTCTGAAAGATCGGTTAAAGCATTTGCTTTGGAATCAATTAAATAATCTAGTGTTTGTTCAAATAATTGACCACCAACTTTGAAAGCTTGTTCTCCAAGAGCATACCAATCAATGCCGGGATCGACACTTACAATAGGCTCTGCAAAAACAACACGACCTTCTTGTGGCGTTATAATAGGAGCAGCAGGAGGAGTAAACCCAATCTCTGGACCTTTTTCAAATATTGTCTGCTCTAGTGGATCAGCTGGGTTTTTGCTGAGCAATGAGCGTAGTGCGTCTAATTCACCTTTAGCCATTATTCGTGTCTCCTAACATGTTTCCATATTGATTCATTGCAGCATAGACTGTCTGAGCAAGTTCTTGATAAGAGTTTACTCGTTTAGCCGAGATCTCTCCTTTGATGCCACGAATGATTTGTTCTTTTGGATCAGTTTCAGGAAGCATAGAAAAAGCCTCGCCCCATCTATCCAAAGTAAAGTTGCCTTGTTCAAGAAGTTTTGTTGCTTCAAGTTCAGAGGTTCTTTCCTCAGTTTTAATAGTAGCTCTATTCATATAAATAGATTCTTCGACTGCCTTTTTAAAATAAGGTAAAGAAACATCCTTTACTTTCATTTGTTCAGCAACAGAAGGAGCACCATACATGTCTGTCTTGAAAATGTCTGATCTGTTGTTTATTGCAAAACTAGGGACAAAAGTTCCTTGCTCATTGTAGGCTCCAACTCTTCCATTCAAAGCAATAGCGACATCAAATAAATTAAGTTGCTCTAACTTTACCAGATCGCTTGTATGATCATCAATAGAAATATCTGGATCTAGTGAAGCCTTTGATAAAAACATAGAAGCTCTGGTCTTTACATCTTCAGCATATACTTGAGCAGACTTATTGTAGTTTGCGTTTGCAACTACTGTAGAAATTTTTGCAAGCTCTCCTTCTAAGATTGGTTTTACCCAATCAGGTGAGTTTGAAATCCTATCTCTAAGAAAGAATTCTTTAGCTGATGCACCGTAAATCTGATTGAGTTCTCTTTTGGTGACATTTATAAAGTCATCTTTAGTTGATTCAAATCCACGGGGATTGAGTTCTTGATAGAACTTCCAGTATGTTTTCTTAGTATCGTTATTCAATGAAGAAATATCAGTATTTTTTTTCCAATAGTTAAATTGATTTTCTTTTGAGTTAGGATACATTCTTTCAGCAAGTGTTTTTACTTGCATTAGTTTTGCTGTTTCTTCTTTAATAATTATATCTTTAGCATCTTGTGTATTAGCCAAAGAATTGCCTCCAACAGACTGTGAAGCAATTTGTTGGAGGGAAGCATATAGATCTTTTTTAGCCATTAGAAACCTCTTGTTGCTTGTCTAGCAGCTAAAGCTGATGCGGATAGAGAAGCATCGCTGCCATTGCCCATGCCACCACCGCCACCACCCCAACCATATGAAAGTTGTGCGCTGTAACCAGTGGCAGCTCCACCAATAGCGGCTGAAATCAGACCTGTTGTTAAGGCTGCTGAGCTAGCATCAATGATTGGTTGCTTATTTGGAATAAATGTTATCTGCTGAGGCCATGAGGTATCTGTTCGCTGCGCCAATCTAGCCATTTGCTGTGATTCAATATCTTTATAAGCATTGCGATAGTTTAAACGAAGAGCCGTCATATTAGCTCCAAGAGCTTCCATGTTTTGACGCATCAGAGCACGGGCAGTGCCACTGGTTCCTGTTACACCACGACCACGCATTACACTATTGAATGTTGATGTTGCTTCTGCGGTTTGCTTGCTAAGAGTACTCTTTTGATTTGAAAAAGTTTTGTCTAAGTATAACTCAGCCATAGCTCTTTCTTTTGTAGCTCCTCTTTCAATTGCTTTGTTTGCCTCTAAAGCTGACTGAAACTGTCTCATTAAGTTTCTGTTTTGAGATTCGTTCTCCCATTGCGCTCTAAAATTTGCGTTTCTTTGTTGAATTTCCTGAGCCATTGCTTGAGATTTAGCTTGGCTTGATGCACCAAATGCACCCATAATACCCTGCGCTAAAGCCATACCACCCATAATTAATGGAACCATTATCGTTTTCTCCTTAGTATGGATTTACCAAACTTTTTTTCTTTTGGTTCTTTTCCATTTAGCAGGACAGCACCAGAGATTCTTTCTCCTAGAATACCTAGGGATCTCTTGTTGCCCATCCATTCTTTTACTTTATTCTTGTAATCTTCTTCCTGTCTTACAATCATTTCCTTTTCGGGGTCGATTGCCAAAGCATCAGTCCAGTAAGATACGGCAGCAGCAAGGACATCCACACGGTCATCGTGCTTCAGTGCTCCACGCTTTTCCTGCATTCTGGTAATCTGAACTTGGTTGTCTTTGTCTATGACTACCTGAGTATCCATGACAAGTCTGTGTTGAGACATGATAGGTTCAAGAGTATTGATTATTCGTACTTCCTTTTGACCGGATACCTTGAATTCCTCAATGGCTACCTGACCGCAGTTCTGCATGACTACTGGTGTAAGAATTTTTCCAAACATACCATCGCCATAGTTAGACTCATATCTAACTAGATTGATGTTGTATTGATTGATTAACTTACAGATTTGCTTTAGTGTCGGTGTGTCGTATCCACCCTGAATGCCAAGGAGTTCATGGATGACAACATAACCATGAGCGAATGACGCAACGCATATTGCAGTCTCATCCGCGCCACGACCAGAGGGGTCAATGAAGAGAACGGTCTGTGAGTACGGGACAAACTTAGGTTCAATGTGCATCGGCTCATAGACTAGATCTCCCTTCATACCAAACGAGGATACCCGTCGATTGACCACGCTCTTTGCGTGGACTACCTTTACGGGAAATACCTCTGGATCGACATCAATAACGATCAGGTCTTGAAGCCTGAGCGGATACTTCTTGTTGTCTGCTGAAGTCGTTTTGAGTTTATAGTGGAGTTCAAAGTTTGTAGGACCAATCTTTGCTTCAAGTTCAGCAAGCTTCTCATCCGAGAATCTTTCCGGCTGAGTCGAACAACCCGACTCCAAGCCCAATTGCAACACATAGGTATCAACATCTTCAACATCCTCTGCATTATCCAAGTCTGGCATTACTGCTGGGAACTTGATAATCTTGTATATGCCACCTAGTTTGTTGTATACGGAGTCCTTGGATTGTGGCGTACCTAGGAATCGAATAGAAGAATCATCTTCTTTGTTCTTTACATTCTCAAGCTCAAGACATCTCTCCCAGAGTTTCTCTCTGGCCTGTGGACTGTCTGAGTTCTCAGGGATCTCAATGTCATCGCCAATGATCTTGTCTGCGTGTAGACCAGTAATCTGGGAGGTGATACCTCTGGCGGTAACGGATAGATCCTGAGTGAATTTAGTTCTGTTGTTTACATTAAATCCAAATGCACTATCCTTGTCAAACTCCTGTGGTTCAAGGGTCTTCATGTAGGGAACCAGAGTCAGGATTGATCTGGTCTGTGACACGAACTTAATGGCCTTGTCAGCCGTAGCAGAAAGTACAAGTACTGTAGTATTGGGATTCCGTAATAGAATCCACGAAACATAACAAGCCGTAATTACACTCTTTCCAGCACCTCGCCCTGCCTGTAGGATGTGGTCACTAGGACCGTCCTGCAGCCTATGGGCTATGGCATACTGGAGTGGGGTGGGTTCACCTAGACCCAAATACTTGAAACAAAAGTATAGGTGATTACGGAAGTCGTCTATGACCTCTGGGGGTGGCTTCATGGTTTGCCTCCTAATGGCCCTAGAATGGCCTATAAACGGTTCTAACGGATCTTGGCTATCTGGGTAGCCTGAATCAAACAAAAGGCTCCTAGAGGCATTCCTGCCCCTAGGAACCGTGGGTGTTAAATCTGAGAAGACTTAAACTTAAATGGCATTCTAGCCTTCATGGATTCCTCAAGGGTATCCAGAGTGCTGGAGGGAATACCATCCAACGCTTCCCGGTTGTCGTTTACCACGCCGCGAACGACTTGGTATAGGCCGGGAGTCGATTTAGTGTCATCCTTAAGATCGTCCAGTAGTCGTTCTACCAGACGCTGATTAAGGAGGTTGATTAGTTCTTTGTTCACTTCTTCTTGAAAAGCTCAGGCAGCTTGCTTACGGGAACGACAGAACCCGCAATGTAGCCGACTGCAAAGAGCATAAGAGCGAACCAAACTGAACCTAGGAATGAATCCATATTACTTACTCACTTTCTTGTATGCAGCATCGAACGCAGGATCACTGGCTCGCATGACTGCTATTGCTTCACGAATGGTGGTTGGATCTGTTTCATCCTTGGCCTCGGCAAGCACCTTGGCTTGCTGAAGCTTTTTATCTGGGATGAACAACCCTAATGAATAGACCACCTTTTTAATTAGAGTACCTACTCCGGTATACCAGAGAAGGAAACAAATGCCAATCACGGCCAAGGCAATAGCCCCGTATGTGATCATGTCTCCCCACCACGGGGTAGTATCTTTTACATTGCCAACCGCTCCTGCAATGTCAGCAGACTCGCCTATGATATTGTGGGCATGCTTGTGGGCTACCTTGATATCGGAGGTGCGTAGAATGGACATTGCTTCTTTTTGGATGTAATGGTTGCTGGTGGATATCTCTTGGGTTGAAGAGCATCCAACCAGAAACAAAAACCAGAGGTAGCGAATCATTTTGACTCCAGCATTTCGACACGGTATTTCAGTGCCTTAAGATCCCCAACTACTGTTAGGATATTCTTGCCGTTCTCAATGTCAGCCTTTACTAGATCTTTTGTTATCTCCTTGAGTTGCTTTAACTCTTCGGCATTGGATTCTATTAGGGCTTCTCGCTTGCCTAATTTGACAATGACAGTCACTACACCAATAGTGAGAATAGCCAACTGCATAACAGAAACATATATTGCAAGGTTATTCTCAGTCATTTAAAACTCCTTAACTAGTTCTCATCATTACATAATACTGACTATTAGCTGAAACAACACCTGTCATCGTTATTAGCTGAACAGAGCCTACTGTACTATAAGTTTTTGCTGTTGTTGTTCTATTGTTTGTGCTATTACTGTAGTTATTAGCTAAGTCAAATGGATTAAATTTTAGATTTGTTGTTAAAGTTGAATTAAAAGTAACGCCACTACCCCCAGCACTATGAGCTAAACACACAAAAGATTCTGTGGCCTCAACAATAAAATTAATAACACGGTTTCCTGTTGCAGAACCATCTGTACCAAATTTAAATAAATAGGGTTTCCATAGATCAAGAGTACTTAAATCCAAATTATAAGTACCAGCAGTTAAGTTTGAAAAGCTTGATGAAACTTGAACTTCTGTTAAGCGTGAGAATACTGCAGCAGTTGCTGTAATATTATTAAATACACTAGCAACATAACTTTCAGTATATCCTTTAGTCATTACTGTAGTACTTGTATCTGAAGATTCAGTAGCTGCTGAAGTAATCTTACCAGTAGCAGCGATTGTTCCAGTTACGCTTAGACCATTAGCCAATGATGTAGTACCAGCAGCATTAATAGTAAGCCTATCTGTATTAGCAGTCTTAACAATAAAGCTACCAGTAGCACCAGCACCAGTACCAAGTACTTGGTTTGTAGCTGCAGTTACCAAAGTACCTGAAGTTGCCATATAACTACCAAGACTTGCTGTTGTGGCATAAGAACCTAATGCAGCAGTCAAAACACCTTGTGTTATAAGCTGATCGTTAGCACCCGCTGCTGTCGCAATTGTGTTGTTTGCAATAAGGAATGCTTTACCACTCGCAGGAACTCTTAATATCAAATCACCAATACTAGCAGGAGATGCTGTTGTGTTTTGTCTATTGATACTAGTTGTTGCAGTACTTGCATCAGCACCTAGAGCAATCTTAGATGCTCCTGCTGTTACCGACACAGAGCCTTGCATAGTTGCATTACCAACTAAAGTAGAAGCACCATCAACATTTAGTGTGCCATCAATATCGGCATTATCTGCAATGTTTACTAAACCAGTACCATTTGCAGACAAGATAAGATTTTGATTTGTTGTAGTTGTTGTAATGGTTCCTGAAGTATTACCAACTTGGACATTGTTTGAAGTCAGGCCAGCAAAGGTTGGTGTAGCTGCTGTATGGATGCTTTGAGGTAGTGTTAAAGTAATTGCTCCAGCAGTAGGTGTTCCGCTTGTTCCATTTACAAGAACTTGGTTTGCAGTTCCCTGTAGTGAAATAACAGCAGCAGAAGAACTTAAAGTAGTAGCAAAACTTAAATCAGCCGTTCCATTAAAAGAACCGCTTACGCCAGCAACTGCTCCAGTTAGTGTAATATTACGACCAGAAGACCACTGTGTTGCTGTGGCCGCATTACCTGTAATACTTGAATCAGTAAAAGCAAGTGTCTTAGTGGTAGAACCATTGTAGAACTGTAGAGTTCCTGCATTATTCCAAACATCACCAGACACTGGCACATTTGGTGCGGAACCAGAAGGCAACACAATACTAGCAGAACCAGAAGCTGGTGTTACTGTTATTAACTTGCCTGACATTGTGCCGCCAGAACGAGCTAGAGCTGCGTTTGCTGTATTCTGTGCTGCTGTTGCTGTAGAATTAACAGATGAAACTGTTGAACTCAGTGAACTTAATGAACTATTTACACCTACAGCATAGTCATAAGTATCTTTTACTGCCTTAGAAGAAGCAACCTTAACTGAATTATTAAGCGAAGTTGAATCTGAAAGATCTACTTTTACAACACTAGATCCAGTATGAAAAAGACCATCACCAAGCTTAATACCGCCAATCTGAGAAGAAGTTGCTGTATTAAGAGTGATATCACCTGTACTACTATTGATTAGTAAGCCACCAGTTGTAGGAACTTGGACTAAACCTAGTGTAGCAGCACCAGCAATGCTAGCAGATACTGATCTAGATGTTCCAAAGTTTCTAATATAGACAGACCCAGTAGGAGTGGTTGTACTTTCTAAGTAAACAATTATTTTTTTAGGGCTTACTGATGTATCTAAACGGAAGAAACGACCAGCTGCTGCTGGAACCGCTGTGCTTGGAATATATATACGACCTTGTGAGTCGGTTACTATTACCATTTCTGCGGTGGTTGCTGCAAGAGTAGCTAAAGAAAACTCATATGGTAAGTTTCCATTTACTAAAGAACCAGCAGTAGGCCAAGCATTTGTAAAGGTTTGTGGATCTGTAACAGCCTGACCATAAAGAGTAAGGGCTTGTACAAACCCATAGTTTACAGCATCATTAGCGGCTAGAGAGCCACCAGAACGCATTGTAACATTAATGATTGGATTACTATTGGCATTAATAAGACCACCAGAAATAGCCAAAGCATTGGTATTAAAGTAGTTTAGGTTTACAGCATCATTAGTAGTAGTTGGATCATCAACACCAGTAATCTTTTTATTAACACCACTTCGCTGAGCTGTATATCTATTGTTACTATTATCCCAATAAACAGAATTTGTTTGAATGAGATTGGTAACATTTGTATTAAAAGTTGATAGAGGAGCTGCATAACCATCGACATAACCCTTAGTAGCAGCATCTGCAGAAGCAGTTGGTGTATCTAGATTTGTAATTTTTTGATTACCAAAGCTTACGCTTGCTGTAGGCGTAGCCATTTGATTAAGTTTATTTGTTTGGACTTGGGTATCAAAGCCTGAGACATTAGCAGCAGGAATACTGCCACCAGCAATTCCTGTTACTCTGCCTTTGTCATCGACAGTGATGCTATTTGGAATGCTTGTAGTACCAGCAGTTACTCCACTAGTTGCTAAACGAGCCACATTTAATGTACCTGAATTAATATTATCAGCATTAATATTAGGAAGATCTGCAGCTGCGATTGCTCGTTCTGATGCACCTGTAATTCTTCCTTTGGAATCAACAGTGAGTTGAACAAGCGGTGTTGTACTATCGCCATAGGTAGCAGCAGAAACGCCAGAAGTAGGCATATCATCCACAGTCATTGAACGCTGTCCAATAGCTGTTGTTCGTCCCTTGGCATCGACAGTCATGTATACCATGTTATTGGTATTAGATGCTGAAGAAGCTCCATATGAGTTTTCTGTTGCCCCGCTGTTTGCCAAAGCATCGACAGGGAGTGTGTATCCTTGTCCTGAAGCTGCTGATAGCTTAGTTAGAGGTAAGGTTCCATTATTAATTCTAGCTGGATCAAGAGTACCTTGTGTCAGATTGCTTGCGTTTCTAATCTGACCAAGCGTAGCTGCGTCTGTGTCATCGACAGCATTAGCCATATTGGTAATTCTCAAAGGAGAACCGCCATTTGGAGTTGCTGTAAAATGACCAGAGAATGGTACAGCTGTTCCGCCATTCATTGTTGTTCTACGAACTGTTCCTAAAGTTAAAGCATTATAGACAACACCAATATTTGCAGCATAGGTTGCACCAGATATTACACTGTTGCCAAGACCAGTACTAAATTCTGTGTTAACTTCACCAATTGATTTGCTATTGAGATCTTTGATGTAGTTATTAGACATCTTAAGATCACTACCACCCAAGAATGGCCCATCAATAGCATTTTCATCAAACTTTAAGATAGCTTCATTACGAATCTTAGCTAAAAGTTCTTGAATAATGTACTTCAATTGATTGAACTGAAGATTTAACTGTGTGGTAGTTAGTCGTGTACCGGGCGCAAAGGTAACAATGCTATCCAAAGAAAGAGTTTTTCTACGGATGATTACTGTATCAGGCTGTCGAATGTAAGGAGCATCAAGCCCTACATTGTTTACTAGAAAGTTAGGAATATCAATAGTTTGAATATTGTTTTCACTATCTAGGGTTTCAAGAATATATGTTCTAGACTCCGGATAATATACTGGCTCAGGCAATGAAAAAGCTGTTGGTATTGTACTTAGATCAACGACAGTTAAAATCTTTGTTTGTTCGTTTATTGTATACCATGCTTTAGGTAGAATAAACATCTGTCGTCTATCGGCAATTGTAAATACATTAGCTCCGAACTTTGTATCATAGCCAGTATCAAAAATTCTTTCAACTTCAATCTGATCAATCAAAGGAACATTAGGCAAAAAGTTTAAAGTACTTAAGTCAAATGTTCTAGATGAAATCGAAGGATTAAGTTCCCCTGAGAATGTCAGAGAAACTTCTGCAATTTCTAAGTTATTATATGTTGTCATTATTTCTCCGATTAAGTATCAATGGTTGTATACTTCTGTTTGAACTTACCCTTGAATTCCATATTAGTTATATTAACAGGAGTTGGGTACTC
>Ga0209770_10000759_pt1 | contig 17186 bp, 15 predicted proteins | sample LauGreSu1BDMLBDD_2_FD_187572 | JGI IMG/M metagenome (GOLD analysis project Ga0209770, IMG submission 187572) | Freshwater lake microbial communities from Lake Michigan, USA - Su13.BD.MLB.DD (SPAdes) (version 2) | ecosystem: Environmental > Aquatic > Freshwater > Lake | place: Lake Michigan, USA...
TACTGGCGAAGGTCTTGCTGGATACGCTCCAGTTCGCGGACCTTGCCCGACAAGCCTGCCCAACGAGATTCCAACAGGGACAGTTGCACTTGCTGAACCAGGAACGCCACGACCACCACCGCGGTCACGGCCCCGCCGATGGTCCAGACGGTGCGCCGCGGACCCTGAGCATGGCGTACCAGGAATTGCCGCAGCACCGAGGGCTTCGGTGGCAAGAATTCCAGGCTCGCGACTCCGGAAGCCAAAACGCGGGAAGCAATGATGACTGAGATCGACGGAGCCGGCTGCTGAGGTAAGCCCGGCACTTCGGGCGAATGAGCGCGAATCCGGAATCCGGACACCGCCAATCGCGCTGACAACTGCTCGGCCAGCGGTTCGGAGAGCGAACCGGGTCCGTAAATCCGGACCGTCCGGAGAGATCCACTCCAAGGCTCCGGCAACTGACCCAAGGTGATCCGGATCTCGCGGGCCACGCTGTCGGCATGAAGGACAGGCCGGCCGGCGGGATCTTCTGTCACCCCTTCGAACGACCGCAGGGCCACAATGCCGCCTCCAGCCGTGATCTGGAGAGTCACCGGACCCGGGCCGGAACCCAGATTCAAGGCGATGACACCGTCAGAAGACGGATCCGAGGGTGCCTGCAGCTCGCCGATATTCGACGACACGCTGACGAGCTTGAGCCGCGCCGCGCCCATCAACCGCTCCAACCAAGCCAAGCGGGTTTGGGGCAGGGCGGCCAAGGTCACCCATTGGCTTCCCTCCACTCGGGCGCACCGGGAATAGGCGACTTGCAGCGTGGAGGCGTCGGCGTGAAATCCTTTTTCCGCCTCCAACTGGAGGAGGCTGTCGGCATCGGCATCGGCCAAGATCGGAATCTCGGTCTGGGTGACCAAGAGGCTGGAGACCGACAAGGCCACGGCACAAAGACGCTCCCGGATTCCGGCCTGATCCAACTGGGCTCGCAGCTCCTTGCCCAGGGTCTCCGGATCACCCGAATCGATATCCAGCGACAGTTCGGCCTGGAAATCGGCTGTCTTCTGGAACCCGCCCGGCGTCCGTCGCAGGAGGGTGCCCTCGATACGACGACCCTCCCAGGAAAGCCCCAGGACGGCCTGTGGGGCTTTACGGGGACGGGATCCCAATTTCAGGAAATGGATCATGCGGTGTTCTGGGCCTTTACCTATGGACTGACCGTTTGACCGATTTGCTGACGGACACGGTCCCCCAAGGCCCAGCCCAATCGGCTGAGATCCTGACGGTGGATGATTTTGGGAACTCCATCGCTGATATCAAAAATGAACTTCACTCGCCGGTAACCGCGCCCCAAGGGCCCCACGGCCACCACATCGGCTCCATACTGGAAGCTCCGTGTCGTTAGGAGATCGCGGCCAGCCAAAGTGGTTACGGCCTGATGATCACGACCGAGGGCTGCGACCATCCAGGCGATGGAATTCAGGCTCGAAAAATTCTGCTCACGGTAACGCACCAACGTCGTGGCGGCACTGCTGGAGGCGTCCTGTGAGAGCCCGACACCGACAAACAACGCCGTCAAAACCGTAGTGTTGGCGGTATTCAGGTTCACCCGACCGTAGCTGTAGGAATTCGTGGTGACACACAGTTCGGGCGCAATCCGCTCAAAGTCATCCTGGCTGAGGCCGCTCGTGAGGTAAAATCGCAGCACACTGGGAAAATTCGGAGCTGCTGCCCCCCCGCCTTGGCCGCCGCCTTGGGTGAATCCCAGACGCGTCATGATTTCCCGACTACGACCCGTCCCGAAGGAGGACTCCAGCAATCCCTGGATTTGCGCGCGGGTATTGACGTTGGTCAGGAGGGTTCCGTCGGCGTGGAAATTGGGCTCCCGGCTGAAGACGGTGGTCGTGTCGAGCAAGCCCGGGGTCGAGAACAAGGATCCGGTGAGACTCCGCTCCTCAGGATCCAAGACCCCGTTGAGATTCCGATCATCACCGAAGAGGTGGTCCAGCGTGATGCCTTCGACCAAGCGCAATTCATCCACGGTTTCAAACGGACTCCACTTGGCTTGGTAGCCCAAGCTCGCGTAACCCAACGACATGGATCCATTGGTGCTACGCCAGTCCACGACCGCAGCCGCCAGTTCGGTGGTCATCCCCGGCAACATCGACAGGGCATTGGAATTGGCCCGGTTGAGGTTGAGCTTGCCCGACTCGTCCTGGAGGTTGAAGGCCACCTGATTCAAACCGGTTTCGGAAGCGGCCGGATTGCGGCCCAGGATCCACACCCGAGATTCGCCAATCGGCAGGGCCTCGCAGACGAACTGCGAATTGGTGGTCATCATTCCGTTGGTGGCGAAGTTGGCCAGAGCCCACCCGACATATCGCGCTGCCCCCTCGACCGCCTGAGCTGCCGCCATGTCCGAGGCTCGATTGGCCGATGCCCGCAGTTCCAAACCCATGGAAGCGGCAAAATACAAAATGAGCGCCGTGAGGCCGGCGGTGATCCAAAGCACCACCACCAGCACCGAGGCCGCGTCACGGAATTGGCCTCGGCCGCGAGCAGCGAGCGGAGCCACCGCTCTCAACCCTCCCGTTTCCCGGCTAAAGCGCGAAGACTTCATGCTCAGCCTCCCACCGTGCTGGTGGAGTTGGTTCTGGTTTGTGAACTCAGAGGTACGAGCAATTCCACCGGACCCATGTTGGCGCCCCACGAGATCCCCCGTTGCAGCCGGATGCGAACGGCCACCGGCAGATTCGTGGTCATGCCCGAAGTATCGGTCGTATCCCATTGCTGGAGCCACTGGGTGCCATCGAAAGATTCGACATCCATCCGGACCACATCCCGCAGCAACAGTTGGTCTTCGACCTCCGCGACTGAGGTGGCCAGCAAGTTCCGGCAAACGCCGCGGTACAAGTCCATCGCTCCGGCTCCATCTTCGACGGAATTCTTCAGGCTATAGGAAACCCGTTGTACCGAGCCCCACGGCTCAGTCGCCCGCAGGGATCCGGTCGTGGTGTTGAACTCCAGCGACACCGGCTGAGAATTCACCGTGCTGGATAAATTGCCCGCTCGGAAAGAACCCGAGATCAACCCGTTGGTCTTCGGTGTCACTGCGCCCTGGAGGTCCAGCCGGATGGAATCCAACGCCAGTTCGAGCGGGGCCGCCGACTCGATGGCGTCGGAGACGGTGTTGCGAAGCCGAAGGCTGGTGAAGAGCACCTGGTTGGCAACGATGAGAATGAGTGCAGCCGCACCGATCGAGAGGATCAGTTCGATCATCGTGAACCCCGAGCGGTTCCGGCGAGCGGTTGGGAGGAGCGCGATCATCGAGTGGTGCTCGGACTGAACGGACTCGATCCGGCCACGGCATCCACCGGGTGGCCCAGCGTTGAAAGGCGTACGGAAGATTCTTGGCCTTGGGTGAGGAATCGAACTTCGGCGGTGATCAGGGGCAGGCTGGGCTGAATCCAATTTTCGCGGGTCACCGTCCACTGGTAGTCCACCGATCCCTCCACCTGGGTGCCGCTCTGGGCCCCACTGTTGAGATTGGTGTAGAGCGTTGCCTCCGTGAGGACTTTTTCGGCGACGCGGGCGGCCACCGACCGACGGACCGAGACGGTGCCGGCGCGGCCGGCGATATGCAGCGCCTCGACCACCGCTGGGATGACGATGGCCAGAAACAACAAAGCCGCCAGCGTCTCGGCCAGGGTGTATCCCGCTCGCCGACGGTTATTGGAGGCCGGTGCGAATTTCATAATGACGGCGGTCGGAGCCTTCCACGAGCCAGAGCACGGACCCATCGGAGTCCTCGATGCGAATGGCGTTGGGACTGTCCTCATCGATGGTCCCATCCGGGAGCAAGCGGATCGACGGTTCGGTGCGGGCGGTGGCCGGTCTTTGGGAAATCGAGACACCGGGAAGAATCCGCGTGGTGCGGGTACCCGTCAGTGTCTGCCCGATGAGGCGTTGGGCCTGGTCGAACGTGATCTTCAGGTTCTCATCCACAGCAAACTCCTGAGACAATGGATCACCCGTTTGCCCCGGGGTCTCTCGCTCGATACCGTAGTGCCCGGTGGCAGAATCGAGCCACAACAGGACCGGTAAACTCTCGGAGACGGCCCGGCTACGGGCCGCGTGGGTGAGTGCCAACACCCTTCGGGCCTCAGACTCCAAGGCCCGGCCACGGATGAATCCCGACAAGCGCGGAGAAACCATCGACACGGCCACCACAAGCAAGGCCATCACCAGGATCATTTCGATCAAGCTGAAAGCCCGCCGGCGCGAAGCGATCCGACCGGGAACGTTATTTGGCCGTCCAGTTGCCAAAGTCATCCTCGGTTCCCGCCTTGCCGTCCGGTCCGATGGAGGACAGGTCGAACGAGTTGGCGTTCTGACGCCCGGGTTGGGCGAATTGGTATTCATTGCCCCAGGGATCCTGAGGGATCTTGTCGAGATACGGTCCGCGCCAATTGCGGGCCTGACGCGGCGCCTGGAGCAAGTCAGCCAAGGCCTTCGGGTAGCTGCCGTTGTCCACCTCGTAGGCATCCAACGCCGTCTTGATGGAAGCGATGTCCGCCCGAGCCGCCGACTGCCGGGCTTGTTCGCTACGACCCATCATCTTCGGAACCACGAGAGCGGCCAGAATGCCGATGATGGTGATCACCAGCAGCATTTCAACCAGGGTGAAGCCGCGGTGATCACGACGACGGGAAACACCGGCCTGGGGTCCGGTCTTGGGACGAGGGAACAGATTCAGGTTCATGAAATCGTTGGGGATCACTTGATGTAGTCTTGGAGGGAGAAAACGGGCAGGAGCATTCCGATGAAAATGAAGCCGATGAATCCTGCGATGAGGAACAGCATGAGCGGTTCCGCCAAGGCCACCGCGGTCTTGAGGCGCCGGTCGAGTTCACTCTCGGTGACATTGGCGATACGGATCAATTCGACATCCAGGCGTCCACTTTCTTCGGCCACGGAAATCATCTCCATCACCGATCCACTGAAGAGGGTCGGGCATTCGGCAAGGCTTTGCCCGAGGCGTCCGCCTTGTTGGACTTGATCAATCGACCGGGCCACCGCATCCACGAGGATCTGGTTGCCGATGGAACGTCGGGCGACATTCAAGGCCTGAACCAATTGGACATCCGCTCCGATCAAGGTGCCCAGCATTCGGCAAAATCGGGCCATCGCGAACCGGGCGCTGAGCGGTCCGACCACCGGAGCCTTCAAGGTGAGTCCTTCCCAAATACGCCGGCCGGCCGGTGAAATAATCCAAGTGCGCAAGAAGAACCCACCCAAGACCAAACCGACCAGAACCAACAATCCGTAAGAACGCAGGATGTCACTGGCCGCGATGATAATTTGGGTGATGAGGGGCAGTGCTCCCTTCGCGCTGGCGAATACCTTCTGGAACTTCGGAATGAAAAACACCAGCAGGACCGTCAAGACCACCAAGGCCATCACGAGCAGCACCGCCGGATAAATCATCGCCGTAAGGACCTTGGAGCGAAGCTCCTTTTCCCGCGATTGGAAGTCGGCGATTTGCGCCAACACCACATCCAGAAATCCACCGGCCTCGCCCGCCTCGACCATGGCCGTGTAGACCTTCGGAAAAGTCTCCGGAGATCGGGCCATCGAATTGGCCAGCGACATGCCATCGACCACCAACCCGTGGATCTCCCGCCATTTGGCCGAGGCCACCGGTGACGAAGCCTCCTTGCCGAGAATGGTCAGTGCGCGGCTCAACGGAACGCCCGCCGCCAAGAGACTGGAAAGCAATCGGGTGAAGTTCTCCAATTCGGCCCCGCTCACTTTGGCAGCGCCGAATGAAAAACCGGGCATGCCGGTATTCTGAGCCGCCACCTCTTTGCCGGACTTGGAAGATCGGCTCCCTCCACCGCGCGTCTCGGTGACACTGACCGGTCTTAGACCTTTGCCCTCGATCATCCGCAAGGCCTCGGGACGACTGGCCGCCTCAGCGATGCCGTCGGCCATCCGCCCGTCGGACTGCAATGCTCGGTAGGAGAACGTCGGCATGGATCAGGTTCGGCTTCCCGCAGCGGTGTCTCCCGGAGTGGTCTCGGAGGAATCACTGGATTCGGTCGCGGCGTGGTTGCGCGGCGTGTCCTTGTCGGTCGTCACTCCCAAAACTTCTTCGACCGTGGTGATGCCCTCAGCCACCAACCGCCAGCCATCTTCGGACAGCGTTCGCATGCCAGCGGCTCGTGCGGCGGCCCGAATTTGATCGGTCGATGCATTCTCGAGGATCATCCGGCGGATGTTCTCGTCGGTGTCCATCCATTCAAAGATGGCGTGACGTCCGAAGAATCCGGTTTGTCGACAATGACGGCACCCGACCGCTTTGAAGAGCTGCACGTCGGGACCGATGCCCATGCGGGACCGGAAGGCTTTCGCATGGACCGACGTATCCGGCACTTTGCATTCCGGGCATAGAACACGGACCAGTCGCTGGCCCAAAACCGCCTCCAGAGACGAGGCGACCAAATAGGGCTCGACGCCCATGTCGACCAGTCGGGTCACGGCTCCCGGAGCGTCGTTGGTATGGAGGGTCGAAAAAACAAGGTGGCCCGTCAGGGAAGCCTGCACGGCGATTTGTGCCGTCTCGCGGTCGCGGATTTCACCGATGAGCACCACATCCGGATCGTGACGGAGAATGGAACGCAACCCACGCGCAAAGGTCAGGCCGGCCTTTTCTGAAACCTGGATTTGGTTCACTCCGCGGAGCTGATACTCGACCGGATCTTCAATGGTGATGATCTTGCGGACCTCGTCGTTGATCTCATTCAACGCGGTGTACAGCGTGGACGTCTTGCCGCTGCCGGTCGGTCCCGTGACCAACACAATGCCGTGGGGTAAATCGAGAACCCGGCGAAAGCACGCCAACTCCCGCGGTCCCAAGCCGATTTGGGACAAGCCCCGCAAGGTCGAGTTCTGTCGGAGAAGACGCATGACCACCGCTTCACCGTGGAGCATGGGAATCACCGAGACACGGATATCCACCTCGTTGTCTTCGATGCGGACCTTGATGCGTCCATCCTGAGGCAACCGCTTTTCCGCGATGTTCAGATGACTGAGGATCTTGACGCGCGAAACGATCGCCGGTTGAAACTGTTTGAGTTGGGCCGGAAGCGGGATTTCCTGCAACTCGCCGTCGATGCGGTAACGGATCCGGAACTCGTGCTCGAAGGGTTCGAGATGGATGTCCGACGCCCGCAATTCGATGGCATCCTTGAGCACCTGATTGACGAAGCGAATGATGGACGCCTCGTCTTCGGCACCGGCATCGAGATTGGAATCTTCAGAACTCTCATCGACGACCTGGACCGATTTCTCTTCGTCCAGTGCTCCGATGGTGTCAGCACCCACGCCAAGGTTCTTCTTCATTTCCCGCAGCAGTGCTTCGCGGGGAACCAAAACCAATTTGAGACGGAGACCGGTGAGGGAGCGGAGTGTGTCGAGTCCGCGGGTCGAGAAGAGCCGGCAAGTGGCGACCTCGATGGTGCCTTGTTCGCGCCGCAACGGGAGCAACTCTTCCTTGAGGAGGATGCGTGCCGGGAACAGTGCCAAGACCTCGCGGTCCGCCTCGACGGATTCCAAGGGTAGAAATCCAACTCCGTATTCCTGACTCAACCATTCCAGAACCTCTCGCTCATTGGGCTCTTGGCTTCCGTTGCCAGACGTTCCTTGGAGCGACCGTGACTGGACGAACGCCGCCGCGTCGGCTGCGGAAAGTTGCCGCTCAGCGATCATCCGATCGAGGAGCGTTTGGGTTGGTGTCGAGGCTTCGGCCATGGGGCTGGGAAATGTCGGAACGATATCGGAGCTATATCGGAAAAATGTCGGAATGGGCTGCTGCTGGAATGAGACCGGGAGGTGGCCCTCGATGAACCGTGTAGAAACTCAGTTCCACACCTTCTTTCAAGCGCCCCTCCCGGGGTTGTTGGTTGGATCGAGGCCTACTTCAGAAGACCCATCAAAACGGCACGGGCCTCTTGCTTCACGGACAGCAACTGGCGGAGTTCGTCCTGTGCCTTCTCGAGCTGGGCTTCTTTCTGCTTGGCCGAGGCACGGTAGGTCGTGAGTTTGGCTTTGATGTCATCGGCCGACGCACCGGAATCGAGCGCGGACTGCAGAGCCTCTGCGTCGGGATTGGGTTGGCCAAAACCACCGCGGCCCTGACGACCGCCCTGGCCGCCCTGGCCCCCTTGACCACCGGGGCCGCCGGGGCCACCGGGGCCGCCGGGACCGCCGAATCCACGACCCATTCCGGGGCGGGAATCATTGATCTTCTTGATGCGGGCCTCGATCAGGCTCCACTCCGCATCGTCCTTCACGCCGAGCTGCTCGCGGACGCGCTCCATCATGCGCTGACGCATTTGCTCGGGATCCCAGTTGCCGCGCCCTTGACGGCCGCCGCCGGGGCCGCCGGGAGCGCCAGGACCTCCAGGTGCACCCTGTTGAGGTGCCGGAGCGTCATTCTGGGCCAGCAGAGACCCAGTGGCAGTGGAGAGGATCAGGCCACAGACGGCCAACAGGGAGGCGAAAGACGAACGGTTCATGGCTATCGATGTTGAATGCGAAGTCGTTGTGACTCCTAACTGTGGGTGAGACCGCCCAATTCCTGATACGGTTACGGTTGACGCGAATCCGCACCGGATCAGACCGTGGGTGCCCAACGTCGGGCTATCCGGTTAGCGCTGAACCTTTCCCCCTGTTCCATGCCTCACCTCCACGAGAAAATCGATTTCACTGTCGCCATCTTTGTCGTTCAGAACGCTCAAGTGCTGGTCATCCTCCACCGGAAGCTGGGCAAGTGGCTTCCTCTCGGCGGACACATTGAATTGGACGAGGATCCAGAACAGGCGGCCCTGCGCGAGGCACGCGAGGAAAGTGGTTTGGAAATCGAACTCCTCGGTGAACGACCACCCACCACAGAACCAGGAACCCGCGCCCTGATTGCTCCGCGTTTTCTAGATATCCACCGGATCCACGCCACCCACGAACACATTGGCATGATTTACTTTGCCCGACCCGTAGGTGGTTCCCTCGCTCTGGCTGCCGCGGAACATCTGGACATCCGGTGGTGTTCACCTCAAGCGCTCGAACAACTCGATCCGCCCATGAGTGGTGCGGTGAAGTGGTACTGCTTAAAGGCGATTGAAGAGGTTTCAAAGGCCTGACAGCCAGCCGGTGCGTCAAACCCAGCCTTCTCCTGAAGACATCAGTGGGGAGAAAAATGACGACGTGCAAGCCTACCTGAAAGGCCCAGATGCCTGCCTGAGAATTCGCGTCATTTCCCGGTGCCCGAGTCCAACAACACTTCAATGGCCCATTCTGGCTTGGAAGGGCCCGACAATTGAATCACCTGATCAAAGTCCTGGAAGATCCACAGGTTGGTCTTTGTGGCCGGCGGCAAATGGTGGATTCTCGGATCGAGCCATGGAATGAGGTCCTTTCCGGAAGGCAACCCGAGCGGCCATGTTTCGGCAGAAGCCTTGTCTGAGCCGCTCCATTGCAATCCCATCCCGTTGGTCGATCCCACACTCTCGATCAATTTCCATTCCAACGTCGTCGGGCCCTGAATCCGACGTCTCCCCAACTCCCGCGATTGGCCTTTCTCCCAAAACTTCACCACCACCGTCGCTTCTTGGGAATGGGCCTGATCCAGACGCAAACTGCGCTGGGCGAACAGCCCGGCGTCCCGAGGGCCGTCATATTGACGGTTCTGCCCACCACCCCGCACCACCTCTGGCCGGAAGGTGACAAACGCCTGAAACATCGACACCGGCAACGAGCTGATCAGGAGGAGGTGCAGTAGCAGTCCACCAGCGAACACCCACCATCCTCGACCGCGCGCGGATTGATTCAATCGGCGAATCCGGGAACGCACATAAAGGCCGGAAACCAGGAGAGTGACCATGAATCCTATCCACCAACGATACTGGATGAATTCCGGGTCACCACCACCATCGACGCTCCCTCGACCCAGCACGACCGAACCCAAGGCGCCTCCGACCACCATCAGGAGGCCGCGTACACCCGCGGTGGCAAACAGAGCCCAAGCCCTCCCCCGACGCTCCGGTTCGGGACCCTTGAGTCGCCGAATGGCCAGCCCTCCGAAGATTCCGCCCAAAAAACCCACCCAAATAGCGACAAACAGCGTCAGGAACAGCGGCCCAACAGATCCCATCTCCATGGCGATCATCCGTTGAAACAGCAATCCCGGAAGGATGAGGAAAATCCCAAACGCCGGAACCGACAGCACCGCTGCCAAGAGTGACAATCGTGACCAACGGGGTCTTTCGGGGATCATCGGTGGCCGATTGGAATCCATTTCAGATGGGTTTTCGGGCGTGTTGATGGCGAGGAGTCATATTCCAGAATGGGCGATTTGGCGATACCTCGTCGTCGATGCTCTCGGTCTAATGACTCCGACACGATGGAATCCAACCGGTGGAATTCACTTTCAGCCGGGCAGGCAGCAACTATAGGATACGCACCGCTGTTGGCCGATGGTGTAATGGCAGCACAGGGGTCTTTGAAGCCCTTAGTCATGGTTCGAATCCATGTCGGCCAACCAATTCCTCGCTGGCGATTCCGCCGTTGAAGGGTTCTCGCGTTTTTCTGCCGCCCTCAACTTCGCCCAGTTCTCTCATCGACGGAAAGCGTCCAGAAGGATCGGCGACTTCGGATACCGATCGAATGAAAAAACCCGCCTTTTCAGGCGGGTTTGTCTTATCCGACGGTGAGTTTCGGTCGGACCGTCTTGGTCGGACCGTCTTACTTGACGGCTTCGATCTTGGTGACGGCCAGTTCACCGGCGGCCTTGTCCAAGGTGCCGGTCACCTTGACCGTCTTGGTCTCACTGCAGATTTCCTTGTGGAAACCCTTGGAGACGTCGCCGGTCAGCTTGTAGGTCGCCGTCTTGTCGCCGTCCTTGACCTCAACAACGTTCTGGCACTTGTCAGCCTTCTTGAGGGCGCACTTGAGGCACTTGCCCTCGCCGGTCAGGGTGACTTCCTTGGCGAAAGCGGAGGTGGACAGAGCGGCGATGGCCGCAACAGCGAGAATCAGTTTCATGGTCTTTATTGATTAGTTTTCAGATGGAATAGATCGTCAACCCCCTGACTTGGCAAGCTTTGAATTGAAGGATCATTCTGCTGTCTATTGCCCTTGCCAGTTACTCATCAACAGATCGCCCGTGGTGGTTGGTTGATTTAAACGCTCCTTCCTGACCACACCTCTTTCATCATCAACCTTCGAGCTCAGAAGCGTAACCCTGGATATGAGCACAGTTTCTAGTCCGCTTCTCATCCATGGCCGTGAAGAGAATTTTGTTATTTAAAAATTTTTGTTAACGATATCGTTTGAAAAATATCTTAGTTAAACTATTTTTTATTAATCGATATCGATATTCTTTGATTCACTGGAACAACTCTGTCTGAAGGACGACTCCGAGTTTCCTTCGAACGGTCACTGACCGGGCCTGGGCCAGCTGTCTGCATCCTATTGCCGACATCCTCCTAGCCCTACAACTTCGAGCCATCTCCTCCTAGGATGATCCCTAGCCCGGGGCAATTCGGTTGGATCGTTGGCACTGGCGGAGTCTTCATCCGTAAAAGCTTCGTTGTTCGCTCGTTATGGACCTCCAATCGGCCAGCGCTGCATGGAGACCTCTTCTGACAAACGAATCCGCTTCCCCATCCCCTTCCTTCTCTTGGAATCGTTCGAGCTGAGGCGTGCCGTGCCGTGTTCCACGTGGAACAATTCATGAACCATCTCCGAATCGCCTCAGGATTGCCGCTAAGCGATTAATCCATATCCTCATCACATGTTCGTCTATCCGAAACGGTATGATGTGATTGTTGTGGGTGCAGGCCATGCAGGAGTGGAGGCGGCCTTGGCGGCAGCACGAATGGGCTGCCAGACGCTGCTCCTCACCATCAATCTGGATACCATCGGTCAAATGTCCTGCAATCCTGCGGTCGGTGGATTGGCTAAGGGCCACTTGGCCCGAGAAATTGACGCGTTAGGCGGGGAGATGGGCAAAACGACCGATCTCTGTGGCCTACAATTTCGCATGCTCAACACCAAGAAGGGGCCTTCAGTTTGGGCTCCTCGGGCTCAATGCGACAAGAAAGCTTACCAGTTCCGTCTAAAGTGGGTGTGTGAGCGCCAACCCTTGCTCGACTGCAAGCAGGGCCAGACAGTCCGGCTGCTCCACAAAGAGGGACAAGTCTACGGGGTTGAGACCGCTCTCGATGTTCAATTCCACGCCGAGACCGTCGTGGTCACCACCGGAACCTTCCTGCGGGGGCTCATGCACATTGGGGCCAACCAGCAATCCGGTGGACGCGCTGGGGAATCGGCAGCCACCGGATTGTCCGGCTCTTTGGCTGAGGTGGGTCTTCGCCTCGGGCGGTTGAAGACAGGAACACCTCCCCGTCTGGTTCGCCAATCCATCGATTTCACCCGCACTGAACCCCAACACGGTGATGAGCCTGTCCCTTGGTTCACCTACTGGAAGCGGGACCTCTGGGAGGACCCTTTGTTCCACGTGGAACATCTCAATCCCCATCCCAACTCCTCCCCCTACCCTCCCGGATCCATTTTAGCCCGCCACGGAGGCCAAGAACCCTGCTACATCACCCATACCTCCGATCGGACTCGGGAGATCATCCTCAAGAATCTCCACAAATCGCCTATGTATTCCGGGGTGATTGAAGGCGTCGGCCCCCGCTATTGCCCGAGCATTGAAGATAAATTCGTTCGATTCGCCGATAAACCCAAGCACCAGATCTTTCTGGAACCCGAGGGGATTGCGACCGATGAAATCTACGTCAACGGCTTCTCCACCTGCCTACCCTTCGAAGTCCAAGTCGAAATGGTGCGCACCATCGTTGGCTGCGAACAGGCGGAGATCCTCCGTCCAGCCTACGCAGTCGAGTACGACTTCTCCGATCCCACCCAACTCCACTCGAGCTTAGAAACACGCTGTTGCCGAAACCTCTTCCTGGCCGGACAAATCAACGGCACCTCCGGCTATGAGGAAGCGGCCGCGCAAGGGTTGGTGGCGGGCATCAATGCCGCCCGCCGCGTTCAGGCCAAAGATCCCATCATCCTCCGCCGAGATCAGGCCTACATCGGCGTGCTCGTCGACGATCTGGTCACCAAAGGAACTCTCGAACCCTACCGAATGTTCACCAGCCGCGCCGAGTACCGGTTGCTCCTCCGCCAGGACAACGCCGACCAACGCCTGAGCCCCCTGGGTCGGGAAATCGGTCTCTTGCCAGAACGCCACTTCCAACAATTCTCGACCAAGATGCTGGCCATCCAAGAGGAGGTGAAACGCCTCCAGACCACCCGCCACGGTCAGGATTTGTTGTCCGATCTCCTCAAACGACCTGAGATCGACTACCCCACCCTGCCCGGGAACCGATCGGATCTCCCGGAAGAAGTGACTCTCCAAGTCCAGATCTCCCTCAAGTATGCCGGTTACATTGACCGTCAGGAGGCGGAGGTTGATCGCATGCGCCTGTGGGAAGACCAGGCGATTCCCGCAACACTCGACTACACGCATGTTCCCAGCCTTCGGATTGAAGCTCGGTCCAAGCTCCAAACCGTTCGCCCCTCTTCGTTGGGTCAAGCCGGCCGAATCAGCGGTGTCACCCCGGCGGATGTGTCGGTCTTGAGCCTCTTCCTCAAACGCATGATGACCCCGGTGGCCGATTCCAATATTGAACCGAGTGCCTGCTGCTCCGAAGAACATCTGGATGCTCCCGGGGCTCACAATCAGTGCTGCGGAGACCTCTGACCGCATCCAACGACGGGCTCTCGAGGTTCCCTATCCTCCGCTGGATGAAATGGGCTGACTCCCTCTGAAGAGAGTGTTTCCGTTTGGAGGATTGCCCGCCATCATTCGATCAGACTAGCATTCGGTCGTGGCGAAATCTTCTCGTCTCCAACAAATCCAGGCCGACGTCGCGGCCACCTTCCGTGAAGGCGTTCCTGCCCACCCGGATCCCGAGTCCCTGTCTCCGATTCAGAAATTCACCCACTTCTGGGCCTTGGTGGTACGCTTCTTCTGGAAGAACCGCTGCCAAGTCCGGGCGTCGGCCTTGGCTTACACCACGTTGATGGCCTTGGTGCCGTTGCTCGCGGTTTCCGTCAGTATGCTGGCACTCTTCCAGATAGGAAACGCCAAGACTGCGATCGACCATTGGATTTCCCAGTTGGTGCAACATGTGGCTCCCACGTTGGGTCTTTCCGGTCAGCAGGGTGCCGATGCGTCCCGGGAGGCTGTGGTGACCAACATCGTCACCTATGTTTCCAACATCCGATTTGGCACCATTGGTGTGACCGCCATGATCGGCTTGGTCTTTGCCGCCATTTCTCTGATGCGGACCATCGAAGCCGCCTTCAACGACATCTGGGGAGCCACCCGCTCCCGCTCTTGGTGGAATAGCATCCTCCTCTATTGGGGCGTGCTCACTCTAGGGCCAGCGGTTCTGGCCTTGGTCACCACCTCCAGTTATGTCCGGGCCACCTTCGACCAATTCGAGTGGATGCAGCGCCTTCCCTTGTTGGGCGTTCTCAACACCGCCCTCTTGCCCATCGTCACACTGACCATCGCCTTTGGCCTTTTCTACTTGCTCATGCCCAATACCCGGGTGGACCCCAGAGCCGCGGCGGTGGGCGCGGCGGTCGCCGCTACCTTGTGGTGGGGCAATACGCAACTGGGCGCTCTTTACAATACTAGGGTAGTTACTTACTCAAAAATTTATGGTTCGCTCGGTGCGGTTCCATTATTCCTTTTAGGACTGTATTTTTCGTGGTTGATCCTCCTCTTCGGATCCCAAGTTGCCTACGTCTTCCAGAACCGCGGAGCCTACTTACAGGAACGTCAGGCGGATTCCATCCACCAGAATGGTCGCGAATTCGCCGCCTTACGTTTGATGACGGCCATCGGGCTTTGCTTCCAACGGGGTCATCGCCCTCCTGCAGCACCCTTCCTGGCCAACCAATTGGGCATCCCTCCCAAGTTGGCCGACCATCTCCTCAGATCTTTGGCGACTTCCGGGCTTCTTCACGAAACGTCTGGATCCGATACCACGTTCGTTCCGGCTCGCCCCCTCCACGAGATTTCCATCCATTCCATCTTGTTGGCCATTCGCACGGCCCATGGGCGGGATTTGTCCACCTCCGAAGATACCGGAAGGCTTCCCGTGATCGCAGCGCTGGATGCCGTTCGCCAGGCTGAAACGGCTACGTCTTCAAGAGTGACTCTGGCCGAACTGGTGGGGAAAGCCTTACCCGCTGCCAACTCTGGGATCGTGAATCCCTCCTCAAGTCCTCGGACGACCTCCTAACCCTCTGTTGGGAAACCGCGTGAAGGAAGTCATCGCGGAGCCGGCCCGTCAAAGGAGAGCTCGGTCTTGCTGCCTCGAATATCGTCCACCATGCTGACACTGCAGCTCCACCGATCGGCCTGTTCCCGGAATTGGGTGATGGAGAAGTGCTTGATGCGGACATTGCGCGAGTCGTAGACCTCGGCACTCAGGACAACCCCCAGTTTCTCATCGATCCAAGATCGCACTGAAGCCGGCCCCTCCGATTTCTTCGAGACACTTTCCAGGACCTGACACCAGCGGCCATTGCTCAACTCCCGGCCTCGGATCCGCTGTTCCGGCCAATGCAGGAACCCCATACCCAGTTCCCTGAGCAGAAAATCGCTACCGGCGATGGCTCGTTCACCCGCTGTCGGACCTTCGTGAACCTGGAGTTTCCCTTCTACTTCGACCCGTGACTCAAAGAGTGGAGCGGCCTCTGCGCTATAATGAATTTTTGAGACTTCACGCGGACCCTTCACGCCGTCACCTGCGGCCTGGTATTCAACGGTCCAGTGATCCTTGCCCGGCAACGTCACCACCGTGACCGGCACCTGCCTTCGGCCCTCTCGACTGCGAATCTTCAGGACCGCTTGATTCGTCGAAGGCTGTTCCGGAACCACAGACCGCAACTTTTGAGCCCATTCTCGCCCTTGAGCCTCTGGGGTCGGTTCCTGGCCTTCGGCGTTGCATCGCTGGCCAAGAAACCACATCGCTAAAATGGCGGTCAGCATTCGGGCAAAAACGCCTCCCTCGCCCACAAAACTGGGAATCAGGCTCTTCACCGGAGGATCACTTGGGGTCGCTCACCACGTCGGCCTCGCACGATCAATGCCGGAGCTCCTGGTGTCGACCCGCCCGAGCAGCCGCAACCCGCAGCTGGATGGCCCCAACGATTCCGCCAGCGTCTTGGTACCCATTTTGATCGAGCGATCCTGGGCCACAGAAACAACCCCAGCGTGATCCCTACCACGCTCAGTGCTGCCGGTTTCTGCCAATCCATGCTCCCGAGCATAACCGGCGACCTTGATCCGGCAACTCCTACGACCAGGACCTCAGGAAATCTCGGCCACTCCCCGCTGTTGACCGCTAGGCTGGGCATGCTTGTCTGTCTTCGATGCGCCTGCCACCGCCGGGAACCGTCCGTCCGATTTCCCTGATGATCTTTCTGATCCTCAGCGTGATCGGTTTCAGTGGCTGTTCCGGTTCTCGAACCCATATCCTGACGCCGGCTCCCGATTTCCCGGCCATCATCCGCCCCTTGGATGGCAGCGTTGGCACCGTGGTCCTGGTCCAAGACCGCCTACGATTCGTCGTCTTGGATTATTCCTTCAGCGCGATCCCTCGAGCTGGAACGGTTCTGGAACTGTATCGAGCCTCCAATCGGGTGGGTCGCGTCCGATTGTCCCGCTGGAACAATCCCACAACCGCTGCCGCCGATGTCCTCGAAGGTTCTCCCCAATTGGGCGACACGGCTCGGCCCGATTGATTCGCTTCGATTCCATCAGATCGTTCTGGTCAACCGAACGGAGGGGGCTCTCTTGACCCCTGCTCGTGCCGGTCTCTACGCTGAGCCCGTGCGATCCTTTTCTCACTTCATCCGCGGTCTGATTCTGGCGTTGGTCGCAGGCTTGAACCTGATTGGCTCCCACCCTCTCGCTGCGGCTGAATCCACCGCGGGTCTGGCTCAATCCCTCCGATCCGGGACCGCTTCGGATCATCGAGCCGACGATCGCATCGCCCTCTTCGTCCCGGCTGGTGAGCCTGCGACCCCTTTCCTTCCCGTGGGCCCATTCACAGCAGTGT
>Ga0209770_10000760_pt1 | contig 17183 bp, 16 predicted proteins | sample LauGreSu1BDMLBDD_2_FD_187572 | JGI IMG/M metagenome (GOLD analysis project Ga0209770, IMG submission 187572) | Freshwater lake microbial communities from Lake Michigan, USA - Su13.BD.MLB.DD (SPAdes) (version 2) | ecosystem: Environmental > Aquatic > Freshwater > Lake | place: Lake Michigan, USA...
GCAACGTAACTGGTGACGTAACAGGTACAGTTTCAAGCATTTCAAATCATGACACTGGAGATCTTGCAGAAGGATCAAATCTTTATTTTACAAATGCTCGTGCATTATCTGCAACAGCCGCTGCATATGATGCAGCTGGCTCAGCAGCTACAGCACAGGCAAATGCAGCAACAGATGCAACAACAAAGGTTGCTGCGGAAGCAACAGCACGTACTTCAGCAATTGCATCAGCAATTGCTACAGAGGTTGCTGATAGAAATACTGCAATCGCAACTGCTAAAGCAGCTGCAGAAGCAGTTGCAGCAGCGGATGCTACAACTAAGGCTAACGCAGCCCAGACTGCTGCAGCAGCGGATGCTACAACTAAGGCTAACGCCGCTCAAGCAGCAGCAGAGGCAACAGCAGCAGCAGCTCTTTCAACTGCAATCTCAACAGAGGTTTCAAATCGTAATACAGCAATTTCAACTGCAGTAGATTCATTGGTAGATGGTGCACCAGCACTTCTTAATACATTAAATGAATTAGCAGCAGCAATTAATGATGATGCTAATTACACAACAACTATTACAACCGCTCTGGGAACAAAGGCTAATTCAGCTGATGTAACTTCAGCAATTTCAACCGCAGTAAGCACTGCATCATCTGACGCTACAACCAAGGCTAACGCAGCACAAACAGCCGCAGAGGCAACAGCAGCAGCAGATGCTACAGCAAAGGTTTCAGCAGAAGCAGCCCTAAGAGTATCTGGCGATTCAGCTTCAGTTGCAACAGCAGCAACAGACGCTACAACCAAGGCTAACGCCGCTCAAGCAGCAGCAGAGGCAACAGCACAATCTGCTCTCAATGCAGTTAAAGATGGAACTACAAAGTTTACAGCAGTAAATGTAAACGATGTGGCTGTAGTAAAAGCAGCAACCACAACAGTATCATCAGCAAGCACTGTAAATGCTCTTACATGGGCAGCAGCAGATTATCGTACAGCTAAGGCTCTTGTTAAGTTCAAGAATGGAGCAAATACTCAAGTTTCTGAGATCTTGCTCACACTTGATACCAGCAATAACGTAGCAATAACAGAATTTGGTTCAATTGGAACCAACGGAGATCTAGGCTCAATTTCAGCAGCCTATGTTTCAGGAAATGTTTCAATATCAGTAACCACAGTATATGCCTCGACAGATGTCATGGTATATGCAACATTAATTAAATAATTAAATAACAAGGTATGGGGTCCTTTCAAAACCCCAACAAAACAATTAGGGGATATGTGAACTTAAATGGCAACAGTAGATAAAAACTTCAAGGTAAAAAATGGCCTTAATGTAGCAGGTGCTGCCACTTTTGGTGCAGCAGTAAATGTAGAAAACTTAGTCTTAAATTCAACCCCCCTAGCTTTTGACTCTTCAACTGGACGACTAAAAATCCAGATTGGCGGAGTTTGGAAAGAAATTGCTCTATTAGTAGATGCACAAGAAGACCCAACAGCACTGACATTCATGGACATTGGTTTGGCTATCGATTACGATGGCTCACCAGTTTATAGCGTCTTTGCCAATGGAGTAAACACCGTAGCAACAAAGTTTGCCGATGGTGGAAGCTATACAACAGATACATTTAGCTACACATTCGATTCTGGAACAATTGCTTAATTGTTTTGGAATTATTGTGATGCTATAATTACCAAATAAGTCTAAATAAGGGGTGGCATAAATGTCAACAGTAAGAATTCAAGTAAGAAGAGGAACCGCCTCACAGTGGACCTCCGTAAATCCAATTTTGGCAGCGGGAGAAATGGGTGTCGAGTCAGACACAAACTTATTTAAGTTTGGTAACGGTACCTCAACATGGACCGCTCTTGCATATGCTAACAATTCAGACGTAGCAATAGCAGAAATTTCACAGGATGCTATTAATAATGCCCTTTCATTAGGCGCAGGACTTTCAAAAACATACAATGACGGCGCAAACTCAATCACAATAACTGTTGATTCAAATGTTGTTGCACTCAAGTCATATGTAGATGCAGCAGTAACAAGTTTATCAAACACAGTAGATGCAGATTATCTTCCAGTTTCAGATCGTGGTGTTGCAGGTGGAGTAGCTTCACTTAACAATAGCGCATTGATACCAGACAATCAAATCAATGAGTCATTCTGGGCAACAAAGCTTGATGTTGCTTCACTAAGCTCAGGACTTCAGATTAAGGGTTCAGTTCGTGTAGCATCAACAGAAAACTTTGCAGCAACCAGAGCAGCTGGAACAACAGATGCATCAGGTGGAAACGGAGTCGGAGAAACATTAACAGCCTCTGCAAATGGAGCACTTTCAATTGATGGTGTTACAGTAAATGCAGGAGACAGAGTTCTTCTTAAGAATCAAACAGATGCAAAGCAAAATGGTATTTATACAGTAACAAACGCAGGTGGATCTTCAGCAGCAGCAGTTTTAACTCGTGCAACAGATTCAGATAACAGCGTAGACGGAGAAGTCAGAGAAGGCCTCTTTACCTTTACACAAGATGGAACTGCAAATGCTCGTGACGGATATGTTCTTCTAACAGAAGGCTCTAGAGCAGGAGAAATCTTCCAGCTTGGAACAGACTCCCTTAACTTCACACAGTTTACAGGAGCAATACCAGTAACAGTAGGAGCTGGCCTAACAAATTATAATGATCAAATAATTGTAGATTTTGAAACAGTTGCTCAAAAGTCTACTCTAGATACATTTATGTCATCAACAACAACTAACTTTACTAACAATACTTCAGCACTTAACAGCTTAGATGCAAGACTTGATTCAGCCGAAACAGATATAGACGCAGTTCAGCTGTATGGCCCAAGACTAACAACAGCTGAAGAAGACATTACAGCTATCAAGGCTTTAAATGTTACACAAACTAATAATATTGCTGATTTAACATCAGTTAATGGAACCCAATCAGCAGCTATCACAGCCATTGAAACAAAGAATACAGATCAAGATACTCTTCTTGCCACACACACAGCAGATCTTGCTACTAAGGGTGGGCAGATTACAGCAATTCAAGAAATTAATGCCACACAGACTTCTGATATTGCTACAATCAACACATCAATAACATCAATTAATACAAACTTAGCTCCAAAAGCATCACCTACATTTACAGGAACAGTTGTTCTTCCAGAAACAACCTCAATTGGAAATGTTGATGCAACTGAGATATCTTATGTAAATGGTGTTACTTCAGGAATTCAGGCACAAATTGATACAAAGCTTGCAACAGCAACAGCAGCATCTACATATGAAACAATTTCAAATGTAGCGCTAAAAGCACCACTAGCAGATCCAACATTCACAGGAACTGTATCTGGTGTCACAAAAGCACATGTAGGGCTTGGAAACGTTGATAATACATCAGATGCATCAAAGCCAGTATCTACAGCTCAGGCAGCAGCGATTGCTACTGCAAAATCAGAAGCTCTTGCAGAAGTTACAGCAGTAATTGCTGGCGCTCCAGGAGCACTGAATACTCTTGATGAGCTTGCAGCAGCTTTAAATGATGATGCTAACTTTGCTTCAACTGTAACAACAGCAATTGCTACTAAGGTTAATTCATACACCGCAGTAGTAAACAGAACAGCAAACTTCGGAATCAACGATGCAGACTACAAGGACGCATGGTTAGATGTAGATGCTACTGGAGACATTACAATTACAGTTCCAGCAGACGGAACAAACTCACGGACATATCCAGTTGGAACATCATTCGATATATTTAGAGCCAACACAGGAAATGTAACAATTGCAGGTTCAGGAGCAACAGTTAATGGAACTCCAGGATTAAAGTTGAGAGCACGGTACTCTTCAGCAACATTGTTTAAGAGATCAGCAAACACATGGGTCCTTATCGGAGACCTAACAGCTTAACAAATAAAATTATAGGAGATATAAATGGCAAATAAAAGAGTAGGTATTCAATCTTCGGCTCAGGACAACTTCCTTGAGCCAAATGCAGTCACATCTTTAGCTTCCACTGCCGTAAATGGTGGAGCAAGCGGAAGTGGATCAGTAAACCTAACTTGGTCTTTACCAGCTGCATCTCCACCAGCAACACTTTATACAATTACATCAACTCCAGCAACAACAACACAAAGTACCACAGGAACTTCTTTTACTTTTCCTGGTTTAACTGGAGGAACTTCTTACACATTTACTGTAATAGCATCAAATGCAGCAGGAAATAGCTTACCAGCTACTTCCCCTGCAGCTACTCCAACTACTTTGCCAAATGCGCCATCAGCGCCAACAGCATCTTCTCCAAATGCTAATCAGGACGTAGTTTCCTGGGCAGCACCATCTGATTTAGGAGGAACTCCAAACACTGGATACACCCTTAAGTCTTCTGATGGACCAACATATGATCTTGGTGCAGGAGTAACATCAACAACAATTAATGAAACAGCTAATACAGCACAGACTTACCAAGTTTTTGCAAAGAATGCAAATGGTAATGGTCCATATTCAACTTCATCAAATAGCGTTACTACAACAGCACCATACTTCCCACCATTCTTCCCGTTCTTCCCACCGTTCTTCCCGTTCTTCCCATTCTTCCCACCATACTTCCCACCGTTCTTCCCATTCTTCCCATTCTTCCCACCATACTTCCCACCGTTCTTCCCGTACTTCCCGTTCTTCCCACCATTCTTCCCGCCTGGGTTTGGACCGTTCTTCCCACCAGGGTTCGGACCGTTCTTCCCACCGTTCTTCCCACCAGGGTTTGGACCATGGTTTAAGTCTAAGTTTTGTATTGAAGAAGACTCACAGCTGTTAACTTCAAATGGATACATCTTAGCAAAGGATGTAAAGGTTGGAGATGTACTTCTCACAATTGATCCATCCGAACTAAATAATGGAGATATGACTTCAGATATAGTTCTAAGAGAGAAGGTAACACTTAGCGAGACAACTGTTGTCAAGCATGAATTAAGTCAAAAAGATTTAATTAAGTTCAACGGCTCTGAGACACTATTCTCAGAAGGACAGCCAATCTTTGTAAAAGAAGGCGACTTAATTAAATACAAGGAGACTGGACAGGTTCAAGTTGGAGACATACTTGTAACCCTAAGAGTAGAATCTTGCGAGATAATATTCGAAACAGTTGACACTATTGAAAAGCTTCCAGCAAAGGATGTCTATGACATAAGATGCGAGCCAGCACAATGGTTCATAGCAGGAAACTACATAGTAATATCTTAAAATAAATAAAATAAGGGGGCTAGCGAGAGCTGGCCCCCTTATTATTTGTATATAGGCTTGTATCTATAAATCTAAAATGCTATACTTGAAGCATGACTAATATACAGGATGACTGGTTTGAAAAAGATAGGTCTGAAACTTCTTCAAATAGAAAAGCAGACGTAATGTTTGGGGACATTAAAGTAACCAATGAGGCGTTAGGCTTAGACCTATATAACAATGCATTAGACCAAACGAGAATACAGTGGTACATAGATACACTAGAAAAGAATCTAAAGCCAGGAACTAAGTATCATTGGAACGAAGCCCGTGTAACAAATTCAGATCAGCCAATTAAAAAAGCTAGAGACTGTGTTGATTTTAAGATGAACTACAGCACACTTGGCGGTAAACAAAATGAAGAAAATGCTGAGCTATGGCAAGTATATGATGAAATTTATAAAAAGCTTAAGTCTTGTGTTGATCACTACTGCAGGTACTGGGGAATTAATGTAACATATTACGAGGTATTTAATTTTGTAAAGTATGAAGGCGAAGGCAAAGAGTTTAAGATTCATGCAGACGATGGCCCAATGTACAAGGCAGCTGTGTCAGCAGTGATTTACTTAAATGACGACTATGAGGGTGGAGAGATCTATTACCCACGGATGGACAATAAGACAATTAAGCCAAAGCAAGGAGACATAGCAATCTTTCCTTCTAATTACATATATGAACATGCGTCTCTTCCTATAAAGTCTGGAACAAAATATTGCGTTGTTATAATGATGGATTTAAATGATATGGCCCACCAGGGACATATTCAAAATGCTGCTGCTGCAGCATCTTCACCGTACTAAGGAGAAAAATGGAAACGATAGACCCAGCTCAAGAAATTAAAAAACTGCAAGACCAAAAGTATATTAGCGAATGGGAAGCAGAGCAGCACAGACCAATTAAGCAGACCTGGACAGAAAAAATTGATCTAGGAAACGGAATCTGGTGCTATAGAAATGTATTGCCAGCAGGTAGGAACATCCCAGAAAGACTTGAAGAAATCCTTGCAGCAAAAGATAATCAGTATGAGTGGATGCCAGCTTACGTGGGCTACCAAGAAAGAATGCCAGACTATAGAGATTGTGTTGACTTTAAATACAAGAAGACAGATATCTATGGAGAAAAAGAAGCAGACAATAAGCTGAGAGAAATTTGGCAAGAGTGCTATGACCCTCAATACCAAGCAGTTCGTGACTATTGTAGAATATATAACATTCATAATTTAAGATACTGGGAAGCATTTAACTTTATTAGATACGAGCCTGGAAATCACTTTATGGAGCACCACGACCATGGCTATTCATACAACTGTACAGTTTCACTTGTAGGATATTTCAATGATGACTATGAGGGTGGAGAGCTTTACTTTAGACTGCAAAATCTAAACCTTAAACCACAAGCAGGAGACCTGTTTATTTTTCCTTCAAACTTTATGTATCCTCATCAAGCTAAAAAGGTTGTATCAGGAACTAAATATTCAATAGTAACAATGCTAGACTATAGCGCCAAATTCCATACACAAGAAATGTTTATTGAGACAGGTGACTAATGAGTAATGAAATAAATGCCTACAGAACTTCTCCAACCGCTTTTGTTGTAGAACCTCTATCAGTAGTAAGAGACTGGATGGATGCGACCTTTGATAAACACGCATACCATTGTTTTCCAGTAACCCTTGCAAACACTATAGGCTGGGGTATTTCTGCAAAAACTGATATTAAGTTTATTTGGGATGGAATCAATGACCACTCTGGAGATCATGTAAAGATACTAGAAGGAGAAGGTCTTTGCTATACAGGCAGAGGACAATCAACTTTAAGCTTTAATACAAACTTAAAATTTGTCACCGATAAAAATATAAGCTTGTTGGCTGTAAACCCTCCAAATTTCTTTAATAAAGATTTTGAAGTTATTTCATCTGTCATATCCACTTCTTTTTATCCACACCCATTGCCTCTTGCAATAAAAGCTTTAACTGCTAACAAAGAAATTACTATAAAAGCAGGACAAGTAATTGCAGCAATTATACCTCTGTCATTAGGACAGCTAAAAGATTCTACTATAAACGTTGATGATTATGTTAGCGATCCAGTTGCTGAAAAAGCAGCTAAGGATTATGGAAATGCATCTGCAGTAAAAACTGCTTTAGGTGAGTGGACTGATTGGTATAGAGATGCAATAAATGAAAAAGGCGAATCTGTCGGAGAGCATGAAGTTAAAGCATTAAAGCTTAAGACTGTATACGTTAAAGACGGGAAACAGTGTGGCACTAACGATTAAATTCGTATCAAATAGACCATGGCTTAACAAAGACAGTACATCAAAACCAGAACCAATTATTAAAAGTATTCCAGACTGGTATAGAAAAGCTGACAGATTTGCAAAAAGGCCAGATGGAGAATACTGGGAAAATCCAGGCGGTGGCAAGATGCCTACTTGGAAAGCATGTCCAGCAATATTTGACATAATGGGTACAGGTTATACATTAAAGACTCCATGCGATATAGAATTTTTTGAAGGAGACTTCGGCGCTATAAGCTCTAAAATTAAAGATAAAAAGTATGAAGATTTTTGTTCTGTAAGACCGCCTATGCCACAGTTTAAACATCCACAGGGATATCATGAAACACATTTTGCGTGGTTTTCAGATTGGGCTATAGAAACTCCTCCAGGTTATAGCGTATTGTATTCACAACCTTTTAATAGATTTGAATTGCCATTCCTTACTACTTCAGGAATCATTGATAATGACAATGTTAATTTGCCAGGCTCAATGCCGTTCTTTCTAGTAAAGGGATTCTCTGGCATTTTGCCAGCAGGCACTCCTTATGCACAAATGTTTCCCTTTAAAAGAGAAGATTGGCAACATGAAATAGTAATTGAAAAAGCATCTAATTTAAGAAAAAAGAATATGGATAATTCGGCAAAATATAGAAAGCCAGACGGCGGTATCTATAAAAATGAAGTTTGGTCTAAAAGGACCTACTCTTAGGATGGTATAATAAATATATGGATAAAAAAGCAGCCAGTAATTGGGGATGGGATGAAAGAGTTTCAATAACTCCTTCAGGTTTCTTTGGAAACTCTCCAGACAATATTCAATCTAGAGAAAACATAATGACTCCAGAAGAGCACAAGTTTCTTTTGGAAGCAGCTCGATCTATTGAAGAGTGGGACATAACAGAGACACATTACAATGAAAATGGAACAGTGATTTACGACTCAACTTACTGGGATAACCGTGTTGCATCAAGACCCATTTTAGATAAAATTAATCCAGAGATATCAGTAGTTATTGAAAGAATAGTAGCTAGACTTAAGATAGAGGTTGATGAATATTTTAAAGTAGATGCACTCCCAACAAGCCCAGCAATCGTTAGATGGCTTCCAGGATACAGACAAGAGCCACACGCAGACAAAGAGTTGCACACTGGTCCAGATGCTGGCAAACCAAACGATTTCCCTTACTATGATCTTTCAGGATTGTTTTATTTAAACGATGATTATGAGGGTGGCGAACTTTATTTCCCAAATCAAGGCATAGAGTTTAAGCCTAAGCCTGCAGCAGGATACTTTTTCCCAGGAGACATGAATTACATTCACGGCGTAAAAGAAATAACAAGCGGAATTAGATATGTAATTCCTTTCTTCTGGACCATATTGAAGCATACAGGAAATAAGCAGCCATGACCAAGCAATGTATTTGTGGAAGATCTCAAACATATCCTTACTGCGATAACACTCATAAAATTAAAAAGCAGAGACCAGAAGAAGAAATAAAGTTTGAAGAAATTTATCCAAAGGTTTATGTCTACAAAAATTTATTTAAGGATATAAATGGATTTCTTGAGTCAGCTAAAAAACAAGAGGGCTGGGAGAAATGGTATACCTTCGGGTCTATGCTTTCTTTAATGGAGCAAAGAATAAATTTTGAAAAATTCCCAACAGAGGAACAATACAAGTGGGCAAGATCTTGGGGCCCAGTCTCAAGTCAATCGGATTTAACTGAAGAAGTAGGAAACATATTTTATAAGGTAACTAATCACTACCTTAAAAATAATCCAGATGTAGCGCTTCCTAATTATAGTAAAGGCTCAGCATCTATTAATATCTATGAAAATGATGCTGGAATTTCAGAACATTATGCGATGAACTACCACACAGATTTTGTTGTTCCTCTAAAAGAAAATCCAGGAGTAAAGTTTGGACTAACAACGACATTTTATTTAAATGATGATTATGAGGGCGGAGAGATATGCTTTAAGATTAATGATCATTATGTTTCTCATAAGCCACAAGCTGGAGACGTTATTGTTTTCCCTTCAAGAGATCCATACATGCATGCAGTTAGAAAGTCATTTGGACCACGCAGATACATGATTAGATGCTTCTGGGAATTTGAAGATAAGGGTTCAGATGAGTGGCATGCCAATAAAGCAAAGTATGGCGAAGACGTCTGGGATCAAATGGAAAAGGATAGATATAAAAAAGAAATTTTTAATGCACAGATTGATGGAGAGTCGGTCCATGAATTCTTTGGAAGGGACAACGGTAAATACTAATGATAGATGGAATGATTGATGTTATAGATAAAAATAAATTTATATATCTTCAAGATGATGAGGTCCCAGATAATAAGCGTGGAGTCCTGGGCGTAACTCGTAATACTGTTGTAGAGATACCAAATTTTATTGATCCAGAAATAGTCACAAAGATGATTAACTTTTTTGAAAACTGTGACGTAGAGTGGGGAGACATTGCATTCTACGGATCGTCGGGCAAGGGAATTAAGACAGACTCAGAAACTATGGCTAAGTTTGGATTGCCAGATGGTTTTTTTGATAAGCTAAAAGATAAGTACAAAGAAGCAGTTGAAACTGTTTTTGATAGAAAGGTTAGAGCAAATACATCTCATGCACAAAAATGGGATGTTGGAGGCTTTGCAAGTCCACACTCAGATAACTCAGATAATTCAGGAAAGCCAAATGCTTTTGAGATTAATAAATATGTAGGCATACTTTATTTAAATAATGACTATGAGGGTGGAGACCTTTATTTTTGCGACAAAGATAATGAAATGAAAACATATTTATCTTTTAAGCCAAACGCATATTCCTATTACGTATTCCCAGGAGGCTATGAAAATATCCACGGAGTTTCAGAGATAACCGAGGGAACAAGATATACAATGGTATCGTTCTGGGACTATGAAGAACTAGTCTATGATCAAGAGACACTTGATCGATGGGAAGAAGAAGAAAAGCAAGTTAGAATTGAACAGGCAAAGCAGAAAGAAGAATGGAATAAGGGAAACAAGTATGCTTGAAGGTACAGATTTTTATAAGATAGCTCCAAAGATTATTGTTTACAAAAATGTCTTCAATAATGATTATTTTATGGAATGTTTTGAACACATTAAGTCTATTGATAATATGTGGGTAGACTGGTACACATTTGGCAAGCAGACAAACTTTCCAGTTAAAGCTACTAGACCACACAATGTTCCAGGAGTTTTGCCCTATAATGAATTTAAACAAGATATTAATTTTGACGAAGTCACAGATGAAAAGCTTAAATTTTTCTATAACTACATAGAAGATGTTTTTTATAATATGACCAAGCACTACTTTGAGATTACTGGCGAAACACCTCCAGAAGGCTCTCCAATAAGTCATACAACTGCTACTCTTCTAAAGTATATACCTCATGAAAGCTTTCAGCCTAATGGATCAGTTATGGGACATCACACAGATTTCCAGCAAGAAAAAACTGAAGAGCCAGGTTATAAGTTTTTTGTAACATGCTGCATGTATTTAAATCATGATTACGACGGCGGAGAAGTGTCATTTAAGATATTTAAAGATGAGTCAAATGATCCAAATGCAGAATATACAAGACACATGTATAAGCCTCAATTTGGAGACGTAACAATTTTCCCATCAAGAGCCCCATACTATCACGGAGTAAAGACTGTAACAAATGGAATAAAGTATTTTATTAGAAGTTTTTATATGTATGACTATCCAGGCTCTGAAGCATGGCATGCAAACAAAGATAAGTATGGTGAAGAGCTATGGAGACAGATGGATAGAGAGAGACAGATAGCTGATCTAAAATCTGGTAAAAATACAAGAGATGAAGCAGACGAAAAAAATGGAAGAAATGGATAGCGTAAATCTAACCCAATACGGAAAGATACATTACTATGAAAATGTTATTACTGATCCCGACTACTTAATTAATTTAATAGAGCTTTCTGACGGAGGCCTAAATGAAAACACCAGTATTCCTGCGTGGAAAGAATGGGCGGCAAGCGGAGATACAGAGTATGTATTTGGTTATCAAAAAAGATTTAGCAACAATGTGGATACAGACACGCACCCAGACATAAGAAGAATTAATAATATTTTAAAGAATGCAATTGTAGGCTCTTCAGAAAACTATGGCAATATGCATGGTATGGACATCGGCTCTCTAATGCCATTATCAATAAGCAAATACTCCACTGGAAAGTCAATGGGCCCACATGTTGATGATTATAGCAATGGAGACAATCCAAATATTTCTGTTGTACTTTATCTAAACGATGATTACGAAGGCGGAGAAATTTATTTTAAAGAGCAAGGCGTAAAAATAAAGCCAAAGGCTGGAAGCATAGTAATATTCCCTTCGGTAGAGCCGTACTATCACGAGTCTTTACCAGTAACCAGTGGTGTAAAATATATGTGCCCAGGATTCTGGCGTAAAACTGACAAGGTGGTATAATTAAAAAATGGCTACTACAGGTATAAACGGTTGGCGTTTCCCAACATATACAGACTCACCAGATGTCCCTAGAGATCTGCTTAACCTTGCAGACGACATTTCTGCATGGGTTTCATCAAATCCAGATTTAAAGGGTGACCAAGGAAATCCAGGAACTGCCGCTACCATAGTGGTTGAATCAGTTGATGTTCTTCCTCCAGGCTCAATGCCAGAAGTCATCAATGTGGGAACAAATACAGCAGCAAGATTTAATTTTAAAATTCCTAGAGGCGTAGATGGCATACTAGGTGGTCCAGGACCAGCAAATGTAATTGCAGTAAATCCAACAACTACTGGGCTAGCTGGAACACAAGCTAATGTAACAATTTCTGAACAAACAATCACCAATGGAATACCATCACAAACTTTAACATTTACAATACCTAAAGGCGACAAAGGCGATACTGGCCTAACTGGAGCTAAGGGTGACAAGGGAGATACTGGTCCCGCAGCAGCAACAATTACAGTAAACCCTACGGTAGTAAATGGTTTGCCAGGAACAACACCAGCAGTAACTAACTCAGGCTCATCTAGCGCAGTTGTATTAAACTTTACAATTCCCCGTGGAGCAACAGGAGCAGACGGAGCACCAGGAGCACCAGGAGCACCAGGAGCAGACGGCGCACCAGGAGCAGACGGCGCTAACGCAGTCCTTGATCCAATAAATCAAGTTATTAGTTTAAATCTTCCTAACGGAGCAGCAGACGGAGTTAACTCACATTGGTATCCACTTGGATCTGGAACATGGAGTATAGGAAAAGATGCAACAACTGGCCCAGCCAAGTCTTGGAAAGATGCTTTTTTTACAGGAACAATTAGAGCAGCATCTGTTATAGCATCAGGCAATATGTTTATTCAAACTTCCACTATTGTTTCATCAGATATAAATGCAAAGAATACAATTGCTGAGTCTAACTTAGGCCTAGACTTTATTAATTCTTTAAATCCAGTAAGCTATAAATACAATGTTGGAGGGATTACTTATACTCCAAATGAAGACGGAAGCCATTCTGAGACACCAGTAGCTGGTAATAGAACACACTACGGATTAATTGCACAAGAGGTAAAGCAAGCACTAGATGAAGCTGGAGTTGCAGATTTTGGCGGGTGGGTAAATCAAGAAGACAATACTCAGGCTTTAAGATATGAAGAGTTTATATCTCCATTAATCAAAGCAGTACAAGAGCTTACAGCGAGAGTAAAAGCAATAGAAGAGGCGTAAGACATGTCCTACAAGTATACAGTCTTACAAGATAAACCAACATCTTTTTATATGCTTGATGAAATACGATCAGGCTCAATCGGAGATTATACTAATCTGATGCTTAGATTTGCTACTTATCAAGCTTTAAAAGATAATGGTGTTTCTTACTCGGCAGTAAGCGGATTGCCAATATATGACTACTCAGGAAATGCAAATGACGGATATGCAATAAATGCTTCAACTAAAGAATTAATGCCTATAGTGTCTGGCACAGTTAGAGGAACTGAAGTTTTGTCTGATACAAAAATAGCTTTTAAGGTCCCTGGAATTGCAACAAAATATTACTCTGACAATTCTTTTGATATTGAGATGTGGGTAAAGCTTCCAGCTCAATCATCATCTTCTAAAATGATTCTAGGAGATTCAGTACAAGGGTTTGGCATATTCTATCAGGGCTCAAATATTTTATTTAAGGTAGGAAGCTACTCTTGCTCATACAAGGTATCAAATAAAGAAGCGCTACATATAGTTGCTCAATTTTCTTCAACTAAGATATCAATTACAGTCAACGGCGTAGAGGTAGACTCGACATCCTTAGATAATTATAAGTTTGCAAACGAAGTTATGAACTTTAACATTGGTCCAATTGCTGAGACTTTTTTTGTTGATGCAGTAGCTTTTTATAGATTTAACCTAACATCGGCACAAATAAAAAAGCATTACTCTGAAGGAACAAAAGAAATAAACTATTCTCAAATAGTAAATGCAGACAACGGATACTTATTTAGCATTAACGCCTCAAGGATTAAACCCTCTTTATCTTACTCTTACCCAGGCTCCAAGTCTTGGGAAGACTTGGCAGATGACGGAATCCTTGTTTCTCAAGATAGCCAATATTTATATTTTGAAAAAACCGAAACTCCAGCAACAGCATCATTTGAATTTATAGACGAGCTTTTTATACCTAGCCATATCGGGGTGACAACATCTCAAATACATTGGGACGAAGATGTGGCGGGAATAAGAGTATACGTAAGTGCAAATAAGTTAGCATGGAGCGAATGTACTAACGGATCTCCTCTTCCACTATTTAATAAAAATGATAATCTAATCTCAGATACACTTTATATTAAGGTTGTTATTTCATCAACAGATACATCAAAAGACTTTACTAGGTTGAGATCTATAAGAATTAACTTCTTTAAGAATAAAGACGTATATGCAGATAACTTTGGGTACAGCCTTTCTTCAGAATATGACTATTCAATTCCTGAATTTAACAGCAAGGTTCTTTCATACAACGAATATAATGGAATTAAGATGTATAACGGACACGGCTTCTCAGTAAATGCTAGCCTACCAGTAAAAACTATTGAAATGATATATACCCCAGGAGCGGGAGAGAATGTATTAATTTCCACACCATCTGCCAGATATGAGTGGGCAGCAAATGGAGCCATAACCAAATCTGGAGTTTCAGCAATATATGTAAACGGAATTAACAGGCAGTCTTCTACAAATATTGGAGACTTCCTAGTAAAAGGAGTCCCACATCATATTGTAATAATCCTTTCAGCCCCAGCCTCTTCTGGGATCAAGATAAATCAAAATCAGGGGGACACAAAGTCTGGCCAAAACCAGCTATATAGCAACCTTGCTATATACGAATACGAGCTTCTTCAGCATCAAATAACTAAACATTACCAGCTTTATACAGATAATGTAATAAGCGTAATCAACGATACGTCATTTTCTATAGTAGAAAGCACGGCAGGAAACAATTCTACCGCCTTCATTATATTTTCTGTACAGCCAGACGCTATAAGCGTATAATATTTGACAAGTAGTTGACAAAAATTTGGACTTTAACGCCAAATAATGGTATGATTGTGTTCTATGGATATCTTAAATAAAAACACGAGAATACTTGAAGAAACCACCCTAGGGATATATGTGTGGGAGATGCCTGACGGCAGATGGATTGGAGACGACGATGGCAACTTTCTTTCGATCACGTCCAAAAAAGGCAATAGATCCAGAATCGATGCTTTGGCTAGAGAAGTTAGCTCGTATGGTATACACGAGGGCCGTCCCAAGTTCCTTTCAGGGCGTAGAAAAATTGACGACGAAGAATTTGAACATCAAAACGAAAGACTCAAATGGGGACTAACTCCAGATCCTTTGGATATCGGAGTATATAAAGATTCAATGCTTAGAAACGGGGCGGTACAATGACAAGAAAAGTAGAGTTTATGGAAGATGAAATTGATAGCGTAAGCACAATTGATATTTCTAACACAGCAGACTGGTTCCACTTTGAAAAAGCACAGGAGTCAGAAGACCCATTTAAAATAGGTGTAGAAGAAATTAAAAAGCTAAGGGGTCTGGGAACAAACTTTAAGCGTAAAATTAATCGTGATTTCTCTAAGGCATTTGTAGGAACTGGCGGAACTGCAACTCAGCAAAATTTATTACAGCAAGCCATTAGCGGATATGCTTTATTTGATTTAGTAGAGCCAACATACAACCTAGAATATCTTTCAAAAATTTATGAGATTTCAACATACAATTACGCAGCCATTAACGCAAAGGTTTCTAACATTGTCGGCCTCGGCTATTCATTTACCGAAACAGATAAGGCCAAAGATGCCATGGATGCAATTACTGATTCAAAGCAAATGGATAGGGCAAGAGCCAAGGTAGAAAGAATTAAAACACAATTAGATCGATGGCTTGATGATTGCAACGAGGAAGAGTCTTTCACAGAGACCCTTATAAAGGCCTACACGGACCTAGAGGCTACTGGAAACGGGTACATAGAGATAGGACGTACCACAGCAGGCGACATAGGCTATATAGGCCATATACCAGCTAAAACGATGCGTGTGCGTAGATTCCGTGATGGCTTTATTCAATTGCTTTATGGCAAGGCTGTATTCTTCCGTAATTTTGGAGATATGGAAACTCCAAGTCCAATTGCAGCGCAAGAGGAAATACCAAATGAAATTATTCATCTAAAGAAATATACACCAATGAATAACTATTATGGTGTTCCAGATATCATTGCTGCTCAGCAGGCATTGGCAGGAAACGAATTCGCTGGAAGATATAACCTAGACTACTTTGAAAACAAGGCGGTCCCAAGATATATTATTACAGTAAAGGGAGCAAAGCTTTCTCCAGAATCAGAAAGAAAACTTCTTGAATTTTTCCAGGTTGGATTAAAGGGGAAGAATCATAGGTCTCTATATATTCCACTTCCAGCAGATACCCCCGACTCAAAGACTGAATTTAAGATGGAGCCAATTGAGGCTGGAGAACAAGAGTCTTCATTTAATATCTATCGTAAAACAAATAGAGATGAAATACTTCTTGCACATCGTGTACCTATTAATAAAATAGGAACCCCTGAAGGAGTTAACCTAGCCGTTGCTCGTGATGCAGATAAAACATTTAAAGAGCAGGTTTGTCGACCAGCACAGGATAGACTTGAAAAGAAGTTAAATTATATTATTGCAGAGAAGACAGATGTCGTCCAGCTTAAATTTAATGAATTAAGTTTGACCGATGAATTAACCCAAAGCCAAATTGATGAAATTTATTTGAGAATGCAGGTAATTACCCCTAACGAAGTTCGTCTAAGAAAAAATATGACAACTGTTGAGGGTGGGGACGAGATGGTAGAATTAAAGCCACAGCAAGCTGCAGATCAGCAAGCCAAGTCCACTGGCAATAAAACTAGAGATCAGCGAAGGGCAGCTAATGCTCCAGATAAAACTGGGGAAGGCAGAAATGCCAAAGGCGATGGTCCAAAAGTCAAATAAGTTTAATCAACTGCTATTTGCGTTATAGTAGATAAAGCATTAAAATTAAGCATATGAACATCGAGAAGTCCAACTGGTCT
>Ga0209770_10000761_pt1 | contig 17174 bp, 15 predicted proteins | sample LauGreSu1BDMLBDD_2_FD_187572 | JGI IMG/M metagenome (GOLD analysis project Ga0209770, IMG submission 187572) | Freshwater lake microbial communities from Lake Michigan, USA - Su13.BD.MLB.DD (SPAdes) (version 2) | ecosystem: Environmental > Aquatic > Freshwater > Lake | place: Lake Michigan, USA...
AGCGGTCCGCGTCCCGCCTCATCGACACCGGCCACCCACTCCACGCTCATTGCGCAGGCGCCGCGGGCAGCAACTCGCAAATCGCCTCCGCCGCCGCGGCCGCACCGCCGCCGCGCAGTTGCTCGTGCACGGCACGGAACTCCGCGGCGAGCGCAGGCCAGCGTTCGCTGTTTGAGAACAGCTCGAGCAACGCCGCGCCGAGGGCCTCGGGTCGCGCCTGCTCCTGAAAAAATTCCGGTACGGCCGCGCGACCGAGCAGCAGGTTCGGCTGCGAGAAAAACGCCACCTTCACGAGCTTGAATCGACGGATGAGCCAGGCCGTGAGCGGCGCAAGCTTGTAGGCCACCACCATCGGTCGGCGGCTCAGCAGCGTCTCGAGGGTGGCCGTGCCCGAGGCCACGAGCACGGCATCGGCCGCGGCCAGCACAAGGCGGGATTGCCCGAGCAACACACGCACCGGCACGCCCGGTGCCACGCTGGCCCAGACGGCTTCGAACTGTGCCCGCGTCGCCTCGCTCGTGAGCGGTGCGACGAACTGCACCTCCGGTCGATGCGAGTGCAACCAGGCCGCCGCCAAGGCGAAAGGCTCGGCGAGCCGCTCGACCTCGCCGCGCCGACTGCCGGGCAGCACCGCGAGCACCGGCGCCTCACCGGCAATGCCGAGCGTCGCTCGAGCTCCGGAACGATCGGGTATGAGCGGGAACTGATCGGCGAGCGGGTGACCGACGAAACGCGCCTCGACTCCATGCGCAGCGTAGAACGCGGGTTCGAAGGGCAGCAAACAAAGAATTCGATCGCAGGCCTCCGCGATGCCGCGCACGCGCCCTTGTCGCCACGCCCACACCTGGGGACTCACGTACTGCACCGTACGCAGACCCGCACGCTTGAGTTGTCGCGCAAGGCCCAGATTGAACTCCGGTGCATCGATGCCGATGAACACCGCGGGCTCTCGCTCGCAGAGCGTCGCCACCACGCGCCGCCGCAGGCGCAGCAAGCGCGGCAAGTGACGGAGGATTTCCGCAAGACCCATCAGCGCGAGCTCTTCGCTGTCGGCGATCACTTCACAGCCCGCCTCGCGCATCCGCGGACCCGCGATGCCGATGAAGCGGGCGCCGGGCACGCGCTCGCGCAGTGCGGCGATCAAGGCAGCGCCGAGGTTATCCCCCGAGGCCTCGCCCGCCACGAGCGCGATCAGCGGTCCCTCGCTCGCCATCGCCACCGCCGTCAGCGGATCAGGCTGCGCGTGGAGCGGCCGATGAACTCGACGAAGGGCACGAGTTCGGGCTGCGTGGCCGCCGCCTCGCGCAGTCGCCCGATCGCCGTCTCGAGCGGCAAGCCCTCGCGATACAGGGTACGAAAGGCGTTCTTGATGTTACGCACCTGCTCGGGCGAGAAACCACGGCGCAAGAGGCCGGTGGCATTGATCGAGTGTGGTTCAGCCGGATGACCGACCGCCATCACGTACGGCGGCACATCGCGCGTCACCGCCGTGTTGTTGGCGATGAAGGCATGCGCACCGATCTTGCAGAACTGGTGTACGCCGGTGAAGCCGGCGAGGATCACGTGATCATCCACCTCGACGTGACCGCCGAGCGTAGCGAGATTGGCGAACACGCAATGACTGCCGACGATGCAATCGTGTGCGACGTGCGAGGAAGCCATGAAGAGGTTGTCGCTGCCGATGCGAGTGATCGCCTTGTCGTGCGTCGTGCCGCGATTGACGGTGACGTACTCGCGAAACACGTTGCCATCGCCGATTTCCACGCGCGTCGGCTCACCCTTGTACTTCTTGTCCTGCGGCGCATCGCCGATCGAGGCGAACTGGAACACATTGTTGTTCGCGCCGAGCCGCGTCCAGCCCGTGACGACCGCATGCGGTCCGATGCGGCAGCCCGGACCGATTTCGACATCGGGTCCGATGATGGCATAGGCGCCGACCTCGACATCGGGTGCAAGCTTCGCACCCTCGGCAATCGCCGCGCGCGGATCGATCGATCCGGCGCCGCTCATGCGCCCCTCCCGGTCTCGGGTGCGACCATCAGTTCGGCCGAGGCCGCCTCATGCTCGCCGACCCACGCGGAGGTTTCGAACTTCCAGATGCCGCGCATCTGTCGTTGCAGACTCGCCTTGAGAATGAGTTGATCACCGGGCTCGACCGGGCGACGAAAGCGCGCCTTGTCGATACCCACAAAGAAAAACCGGGTGCTCTCGTCCGGGATCACATCCGCGGTCACGAAGGCGAGGATCCCTGCGGTCTGCGCGAGCGCCTCGATGATGATCACCCCCGGCATCACCGGCCGATGTGGAAAATGCCCTGGGAAATACGGTTCGTTGTAGGTCACGTTCTTAAGCGCGACGATCGATTCGCCCTTGCGGCACTCGGTCACCCGATCGACCAGCAGGAAGGGATACCGGTGCGGCAATTGCCGAAGGATGGCGTTGATGTCCAAGGTCACGATGTCGCTCACGTTGTCTCCCCGCCGCCTTCGGCAGTCTGTCGTTCCAGTTCACCGACGCGGCGCGCCAGTCCATCGATACGTTTCAGTCGGCCGACGATACGCCGCCAGTCCGCGGCGGGCTCGGCCGGTATACCGCCTGAGTAGACGCCGGGTTCGCGGATGTCACCCACCACGAGCGTGAAGCCCGTGAGCGTCACATCGTCGCAAATCCGCAGATGCCCGGCGATGCCGACGCCACCGCCGACGCGACAGCGCGCGCCGAGATGCGAACTGCCCGCAAGCCCTGCGCAGCCCGCGATCGCCGTGTGCGCACCGATCGTGCAGTTGTGACCGATCTGCACGAGGTTGTCGATCTTCACGCCCTCGGCGATCACCGTGTCCTCGATGGCGCCACGATCGACGGTGGTGTTCGCGCCGATCTCGACGTCAGCGCCGATGCGTACCGTGCCCACTTGCGGCACGGCGATCCAGCGCTCGCCCTCGGGTGCATAACCAAAGCCCTCGGCACCGATCACGGACCCGGGGTGCAGGATCGAGCGCGCACCGATCTGCACGCGCTCGAGCACGGTGACCCGCGCCACGAGCCGCACGTCCTCGGCGAGCTCAGCCCCCGCCGCCACGATGCAGCCGGACCCGAGTTGCACACGCGCGCCAATCCGCGCGCCCGCACCGATGAAACACTGTGCGCCGATGTGCGCCGTAGCATCCACCACGGCCCCCTCTTCGATCACGGCCGAAGGGTGTACGCCGGGTGCCACCGGCATCGCCGGATAGAGTTCAGCCGCAATGCGTGCGAACGCGGCGTGCGGATTACGGCCCACGAGACAATCGACCGGACAGTCGGCCTCGAGTGCGGGAGTCAGGATGACGACGCCGGCCCTACAGGCGGCGAGCGAATCCGCCAGCTTGGGATTGGCGAGGAAGGCGACCGAACCTGGCCCCGCTCCCGAGAGCGTCGCGACATGGTCGACGCGCCGCGCGGGGTCACCGCGCAGCGTCAGACCGTATCGAACCGCCAGTTCGCCGAGGGTGATGTCCGCCATCGGCCATCGCCGCGGGCTGCCGGCGCGCTGCTTAGCGCGCGGCCGGCTTCGGCGCCGTCGCCTTGGCCTGCATGCCGGCGATCACCGCCGGGGTGATGTCGAGGGCGGTCGTCGCGTAGATCACGCCATCGGTGACCACGAGATCGAAGTTCTGCGCCTTCGAGAACACGCGCACTTCCTCGATCAGCGTACGCTGCAACTTGGTCATTTCCTCGTTGCGCCGCGCGTTGAAATCATCGTTGATTTCCTGCTGGCGACGACCGAGATCGCGCTCGCCATCGCGCAGTTCCTTCTCGGCGCGAGAGATCTGATCCGGCGTCATCGTGGCGCGGTCCTTGACGAGCTTGTCGCGCTTGCCCTGCAGCGACGTCGCCTGCCCCTGCAGCTCGCGCTGCTTGGCAGCCGCTTCCGAGCGCAACGTCTCGATGAGCGCCTTGCCCTGCGGGCTCTCGTCCATCAGACGCCCGAAATCGAGAACGCCCACCTTGATCTCGGCCATCGCGGGCGCTCCAACCAGAGTCGCCATCACCGCCAGCACCGGAATCATCGTCTTGAAATTCGCACGCATCGCTCGACCAACCTCTGTGAGATAAACGGTCAGAACGCCTGACCGATCGTGAACTGGAAGCGCTCCTCCTCGTCCGGGAAGTTCACGCCGTCGCCCCGGAAGGGGTTCAGCGGAATCGCGTAACTGAAGCGGAACACACCGAGCGGCGCGAGCCATTGCACCGCGACGCCCGTTGACTGACGCAACTTATCATACCCGAACTTGTACTCGACCGGAGTCACCGCGTCGATACCTGTGAACTTGTAGAACTTGTTGATCGAAAAGACGTTTCCGATGTCGAAGAAGACCGTGGCGCGGGCCGATGCCTGCCACTTTTGAGGCGTCGGGATGATGAGTTCAGCACGGGCGGCAACCTTCAGGTCACCACCATAGGGGTTGCCATAGCTGTCCTTGGGACCCAGCCGGCTCTCGCGGTAGCCACGCACCGTGTCCGGGCCGCCGGCGAAGAAGTTGCGGTACGGCGGCGGCGCCGTGGTGTCGCCGAGTTCCTTGGTGTAGCCGACCTCGGCACCGAAGGCCATCGTCCAGCGGCCGATCAACGGCAGGAACTGCAGGTAGTCGTAGTTGGCCGAGGCGTACTGCACGTCGCTGAAGGGCAGCGTGTAGCTGAGCGAGAGCGAGTGGCGCATGCCCCGGTCGGCAAAGAGCGCCCGGTTACGACTGTCGTAGCTCCAGCCGGCCACGATCTCGAAGGTGTCGAACTGCGTAGTGTCGAGCGTGGTCGAGGGCACGATGAAGCCGCCGCCGTAATCCTGCTCCGGCACGAGCTGCTGCCGATAATCGCCGTTGGTTTGCACCCAGCTGCGCGCCTGGTCGGCCGAGCCCTCGCCCGTGATGAGCGAGGAGCGCTGCGCCGAGAAGCCGAGGCGCAGGCCCTGGTACTCGGTGAGCGGATAGCCATAGTCGACGCCGAGCGCCAGCGACTCGGAGGAGAAGTCCGAGGAGGCCGAGACGAACTGCGTGACGTCGCGATACGTGAACGACAGCGTACGCGCGACGCCGTCGATGTTGGTGTACGGGTCGGTGTGCGAGATGCCGTACACCTTGGAGTAACGACCCGAGTTCAGATCAATGGAGATGCGCTCACCGGAGCCCATGAAATTGCTGTCAGCGTAGTTGCCATTGAGGATGAACGACTGCGACTCGGAGTAACCGATGCCGCCGCCGAGCTGCGCCGAGGGGCCTTCCTTGATCTCGAACTCCACGTCGACGAGATCCGGCGAACCCGGCACCGGCGTGTTCTCGGACTCCACCTTCTCGATGTATGGCAAGCGCTGCAGGCGCTGCTTAGAGCGCTCCACGAGCACGTTCGACAACCAGCCGCCTTCGAGCTGGCGCATTTCACGGCGCAGCACTTCGTCATTGATCTTGGTGACGCCGTTGAACACCACGTGCCGCACGTAGACCCGGTTGCCCGGGTCAACGAAGAAGGTCATCCCGACCTCTTTCTTGGCATCGTCGGTGGTGGGCACCGGATCGACCTTGGCGAAAGCGTAGCCTTCGAGACCGAGCCGGTTCTGGATCAGCTCCTGGGTGTTGGTGATCTGCTTCTTGGAGAAGGTCTCGCCCGGCTTGATCAGCAGATAATTCTTCAACTCCTCTTCCGGCACCACGAACGTGCCGGCGAGCTTCACTGAGCTCACCTTGAAGACCTCGCCCTCGCTGACGTTCACCGTAATGAAGATATCGTCCTTCTCGGGGGCAATCGCCACCTGCGTCGAATCGATCTCGAAGTTCGCATAACCGCGATCCATGTAGTACGAGCGCAGCTTCTCGAGATCACCCTGCAGCGACTCGCGCGAATAGCGATCGTCCTGCCGGTACCAGGAGAGCCAGTTCGGCGTCTTGAGCTCGAAATCCTCGAGGATGTCCTTCTCTGAGTAGGTCTGGTTGCCCACCACGTTGATCTGGCGGATGCGGGCGCGCTTGCCTTCCTTGATGTCGATCTTCACGCGCACCCGGTTGTCCGGCACGTCCTCGACCTGCGCATCGATGCGCACGGCGTACTTGCCGCGGCTGAAGTACTGGTCGGTGAGGAACTGCTTGACGTCCTCGAGCACCGAGCGATCGAAGGTCTTGCCCGTGGCGAGGCCCACGTTGCGCAGGCTCTTGGTGAGATCCTCGGTCTTAATGTCCTTGTTGCCCTTGAGCTCGAAACTCTCGATCGAGGGCCGCTCGAGCACGGCGACGATCAGCGTGCCGCCCTCCCAGCGCAGCTCCACATCGCGGAAGAAGTTGGTGTCGTAGAGGGCGCGGATCGCCTCGCGCACGCGCTGCGGCGTCAGCCGATCGCCGATGTTCACCGGCAGGTAGTTGTACACCGTGCCTTCGGAGACGCGCTGCAGACCCTCGACGCGGATATTGTCGACCCGCAGCGACTCCGGCACCGCCGGTGGCTGCGCCGCCGGTTGCTGCTGCGCCAGAGCACTCGTGACCGAGCCCGCGGCGAGCAGGCACGCGCCGACCCAGGCGACCCAACGATGCCGCGTTGCACTACGAACCACTGTGCTCATCCGAATCACTGTGCTCAACCGAACTGCCTCGCAAAATCATTGAACAACGCCACACCCATCAGCAGCAGCAACAACGCGATGCCGACCTGCTGGCCGACTGCCTGCAGCCGCTCCGACAGCGGGGAACCGCGCGCCCACTCGATGAGTTGGTAGACGATCTGCCCGCCATCGAGTATCGGGATGGGCAGCAGATTGAGGAACCCGAGACTCAAGGAAATCACGACCAGGAAGCCGAGGAACTCGCTGAGCCCCGACTGCGCCGAGGCGCCGGCGTATTCGGCGATCGAGATCGGGCCGGAAAGATTCTTGAGCGAGACCTGGCCAAAGAGCATGCGAGCGAACATCTTCGCCTGCAGCAGAGTCATGTCGTAAGCGCGCTGCATCGACTCGCCAAGCGCCTCGATCGGCCCGAAGCTGCGCTGCGTCACCAGGTCGGCCGGCCACGGCGGTGGCGGCGGCGTCTCGATGCGGATGCGCCCGACTTCGCGGCCCTCGAGCAGATCGGCGGCGCTGCGCACTGTGGCGCGCAGACGGCTGCCGCCGCGCTCGTATTCGACGTCGATGTCGCGATTGGGACGCGCCGAGATCGCCTCGACGAGCGCCGAGAAATCCTTGATGGCCTCGCCATCCACCGCGAGGATGCGATCGCCCACCTGCAACCCGGCGAGGTCCGCAGGGCCCTGCGCCGTAACCTTGCCGATCACCGGAGGCACCGGCGGTGTCCAGAAGCGCATGCCGATGCCCCGCAGCAGCGCCGTAGGCTCGGTGAGAGCGCGGCGCACTTCAGGGTCGTCCACGCGCATCTCGAGCGTGCGCTGACCCGAGCCGCGACGCTCGACTTCGATCTCGATGCGGCCGTCATCGCTCATCGCATCGATGAAGCCGAACAGCACGTCCGAGTGATTGCTGACCGTGCGACCCTCGACGCGCAGGATTTCATCTTCGTTCTGCAGCCCGGCCTGCGCGGCGATGGAGTCGGGCACCACGGGGCCCACCACCGGCCGCAGTTGCGGCTCGCCCGAAATCCACAACATGCCCCACAGCACGAGGATGGCAAAACCGATATTGAACGCAGGACCCGCCAGCAGCACGAGGATGCGCTGCCAAGGCGCCTTGCGGGTGAAGGAACGGGAGAGGTCCGCGGGATCGACAGGGCCCTCGCGTTCATCGAGCAGCTTGACGTAGCCGCCAAGCGGCAGTGCCGCGAACACGTACTCGGTGCGATCGGCACCGGCGACTTTTTTCCAGAGCGGCGTGCCGAAACCCACCGAGAAACGCAGCACCTTGAAGTCGAGCTTGCGTGCGACCCAGTAATGCCCGAACTCGTGCACCGTGACGAGCAGGCTCACGGCGACGATGAAACCGAGCAGGGTCCACAGCAGCGTCATCATGCGCCCGGGCCACTCGATGAGTGTCGCCCATTGGCGGCATATCGTCCGGAGTCGACGATCTGTAGGGCAGCCGAGCGCGCACGGGCATCCGCCGCGAGCACGCTCTGAAGGTCGCTGGCTGAGCCGGCTGCCTGATTCATCACAGCCTCAATGACCGCCGGGATCCCGCTAAAGTTCAAACGCCCCTCCAGAAATGCCGCCACGGCCACCTCGTTGGCGGCATTGAGGATGGCGGGCGCAGCGCCCCCGGCCATCGACGCCTGGCGCGCGAGCGCTAGGCAGGGAAAACGACCCGTATCGGGCGGCTCGAACTGCAGCAAGCCGGCCCGGGCCAGATCGAGCGATTGTACACCGGAGTCGAGCCGCTCCGGCCAACCGAGGGCGTAGGCAATCGGGGTGCGCATGTCCGGCGAGCCGAGCTGGGCGAGCATCGAGCCGTCGACGTATTCGACCAGCGAGTGCACGAGACTTTGGCGGTGCACCACGACGTCCACCTGGGCGGTGTCGAGACCGAACAGAATGCGCGCTTCGATCAGCTCGAGCCCCTTGTTCATGAGGGTCGCCGAATCGACCGAGATCTTGCGGCCCATGACCCATTTCGGGTGCTTGCAGGCCTGCTCGGGCGTCGCTGCGGCGATTTGCTCGGCGCTCCAGTCGACGAACGGGCCGCCGGAGGCGGTCAGCAGAATGCGCCGAACACCCTTCGGCGCCTCGCCCGTGCGCGCCCCGGCAGGCCAGCACTGAAAGATGGCGTTGTGCTCACTGTCGATGGGCAGCAGTGTCGCCCCGCCCACCCGCGCCGCCTCGATGAGGATGGGCCCGGCCATGACGAGCGGTTCCTTGTTGGCGATCATCAATCGCTTGCCCGCTCGAGCCGCCGCGAGCGATGAGGAGAGCCCCGCGGCACCCACGATCCCGGCCATGACGTACGGCGCCTCGGGGAGCGCTGCCAGCGTATCGAGCGCGCCCTCGCCGACCAGAACCCGGGTCGGCAACCCCGCCGTGCGCAGGGCCTGCTCGAGGCTGCGCGCCGCCTCGGGCTCGACGAGCGCCGCATAGTCCGGCCGAAAGCGCTGACACTGCGCAAAGAGCTTGGCGTGATCGCGTCGCGCGCCGAGCGCCACGACACGAAAGCGCTCCGGGTGCCGCGCGAGCACATCGAGTGTGTTGTCGCCGATGGTGCCGGTGGAACCGAGCACGCAGACGCCAACGGGGGCGCTCATGGGAGCACCCACACCGACTGCCAGCCGTCGGCCGCCACATACCCACCCTGCAGCAGGCCGAGCAGCAACAGCGGCACACCGGCCGCGAGGCTATCGAGCCGATCGAGCACCCCGCCATGACCCGGCAGCAGACGCCCGCTGTCCTTGAGCCCGGAGTGTCGCTTCATCAGGCTCTCGGTGAGATCACCCACGATCGAAAACGCCACCGCGCCGAGCGCCAAGACCACGATGGGCAGCACGGGCCAGCCAAACTGCCGCGCACCCACGATGGCGAGGAGCGCCGCCACGAGCAGTCCCCCAAAGACGCCTTCCCAGGACTTGCCAGGCGATACCTTAGGCGCGAGCTTGGTGCGCCCGAAGGCATGGCCCGCAAAGTAGGCGCCCACGTCGGCCGCCATGATCACGAAGAGTGCGAACAGCAACTGCCACACGGCGCCCGTGTCGGCGCCGCGCAAGGCCCCGAGCGCAAGCCCGAGCGGTGCGAGCGTGAGCACGCCCGCCAGCGCCGTGGTCCGCGGCCCGCCGCGGGCAGGTGCGAACACAATCCAAAGAAAAGCGATCAACCACCAGTGGGCCGTCATCGCCATCACGAAAAAGAGCCTGCCCGAATCCTGCGCCCAACCGACAAGTGCCCCAAGCACAGCCACCACCGCGAGCACGTACAGCGCGCGACGCGCGGCGGTCATGCGCTCAGCATCGCCAAGGAAGGCGCTCCACTCCCAGGCGCCCGCCGCCACGGCGAGCACCACCACCACAAGAGTGGCGACCGGAGGCAGCACGAACAGGATCGCCAACAGCCCGCAAAGCAGCACCAGAGCCGTGGCGATGCGCTGCTGCAGGCCGACGGGCTTGTTCATCCGCGAACCTGTTTGCCGGTGAGTCCGAAGCGACGCTCGCGCTGCGAGAAGTCCTCGATCGCTTCGGCAAGTTGAGCCACGCCGAAGTCCGGCCACAGCGTGTCGGTGAAGAAAAGCTCCGCGTAGGCAATGTTCCAGAGCAGAAAATTGCTGATGCGATGATCGCCGCCCGTGCGGATGAACAAATCCGGATCCGGAAGATCCGCCAACTGCAGCTCGCGCGCAAAGCGCTCCTCGTCAATCTCGCTCGGACGCAACGCGCCGCTCGCCGCCTGCTCGGCGAGGCGCCGCGCAGCCTCGAGCACGTCCCAGCGGCCGCCGTAGCTCACTGCCACCTGCAGCTTGAGGCCCGTGTTGTCCGCCGTGAGCGCCTCGGCCTCGGCGATGCGCTGCTGCAAGCGCACCGACAGACGCTGCCGGTTGCCGATCACGCGCAGCCGCACCTGATTGGCGTGCAGCTCCTCGACCTCGCGATCGAGCGCGTCCATGAAGATCGCCATCAGAGTCGACACCTCGGTCTCGGGGCGTCGCCAGTTCTCGCTCGAGAAGGCGAACAGCGTGAGTGCCCCGACGCCGAGCCGGGAGCATTCGCGGATCGTCACGCGCACGGGCTCGATGCCCGCGCGATGGCCAAAGGTGCGCGGCTCGCCCCGGGCCTCGGCCCAGCGGCCGTTGCCATCCATGACGATCGCGATGTGTTCGGGCAGTGCCACCTCGAGTACTACCTCAGGGGCTCAGACCTGCATGATCTCTTTTTCTTTGACCGCGAGAGCCTGCTCGATATCGGCGACGTGTTTGTCGGTGAGCTTCTGGATCTCTTCCTGCGCCTTCTTTTCCTCATCCTGACTGATGAGCTTTTCCTTCTGCGCTTCCTTCACATCCTGCAGCACGTCGCGCCGCACGTTGCGCACGGCCACGCGGGCATTCTCGGCATCGCCGCGCACGACCTTGGTGACATCGCGGCGGCGCTCCTCGGTCAGAGGGGGCAGCGGCACGCGGATCACAGTGCCTGCGGTATTCGGCGTCAGGCCGAGATCAGACTTGTAGATCGCCTTCTCCACGGCCTGCACGGCGGCCTTGTCCCAGGGCGTGATGACGAGCGTGCGCGCATCTTCCACGCTGACGTTGGCGAGCTGCTGCAGGGGCGTCTCCGTGCCGTAGTAGTCGACCCGGAGGTTCTCGACGAGGCTCGGATGGGCGCGACCGGTGCGCAGCTTCTTGAGGTCGGCCTGGAACTGCTGCACGCACTTGGCCATGCGCGCCGTGGCGTCTTTCTTGAAATCGTCGATCATGGTCGGATCCTGTGCGAACTTCGGAAGTTACTGGTTATATACGACCGTGCCGATGTCTTCACCTCGGGCGATGCGCAGCAGGTCGCCCGCATTGCCGAGATTGAACACCTGCAGCGGCAGCTGGTTGTCCCGGCACATCACGATGGCCGTGGCGTCCATCACCGCCAGGCGCTCATCGAGCACCCGATCAAAGGTCAGGCGCGGATACCGTACCGCATTCGGGTCCTTCATCGGATCAGCCGAGTAGATGCCGTTGACCTTGGTCGCCTTGACGAGCAGCTCGGCGCCGATCTCGATGGCGCGCAGCGATGCCGCCGTATCGGTGGTGAAGAAGGGGTTGCCGGTACCGGCCGCGAACAGCACGACCCGCCCCTTCTCGAGGTGACGGATCGCGCGGCGGCGGATGTAGTCCTCGCAGACCTCGTTGATGCGAATCGCCGACATCACCCGCGCATACGTGCCGATCGACTCGAGGGCGTCCTGCATGGCCAGACAGTTCATCACCGTGGCGAGCATGCCCATGTGATCCCCGGTGACGCGGTCCATCCCCGAGCGCGCGAGGCCCTCTCCGCGGAAGATGTTGCCGCCGCCGATGACCACGGCCACCTGCACGCCAAGACCGAGCAGTTCCTGAATCTCGAGCGCGATGCGCTTGAGGACTTTCGGGTCGATGCCGTAGTCGGTTGAGCCCATCAGGGCTTCGCCGGAGAGCTTGACGAGTATGCGTTTGTAGCGCACGTCTGTTTTGCTTGTCATCACCAGACTCCTCTTGAAGAAAACCCCGCCGAGGCGGGGTTTCTGTTTGGCGTTCGGTGCAGTTTACTTGCCTGCAGCAGTTGCGCCGCTGCTGGCTTTCACCTGGGCCATGACCTCGCCCACGAAATCGTCCTGCTTCTTCTCGATGCCGGCGCCGACTTCGAAGCGACGGAAGGCTTTGACCTCGGCCTTAGCCGCCTTCAACAGTTTTTCCACCGTCTGATCTGGATCGCGCACGAACGGCTGCCCGAGCAGCGTCTTTTCATTGAGCGTCTTGCGGATACGGCCTTCGACCATCTTGGCGACGATCTCAGCAGGCTTGCCCTCGGCGAGCGCCTTCTCGGTTTCGATCTCGCGCTCCTTGGCGAGCATCTCGGCGGGCACATCGGCCACCGACAGATACTCCGGGTTGACGGCCGCCACGTGCATGGCGATGTCGTGCGCGAGCGCGGCGTCGCCACCCTCGAGCGCGACCAGCGCACCGATGCGCGTGCCGTGCCGGTAGGCCCCGAGCACGCCCGTGGCCGACAGCGCTGCATGCCGACGCACGCTGATGTTCTCGCCGATCTTGGCGACGAGCGCACGACGGCGCTCATCGATGCTCTCACCCGACGGCAGCGCCAGCGCATTCAAGGCCTCGAGAGAAGCCGGGTTCGCAGCCAGCGCAACCTTGGCGACGTCGGTGCAGAAGCCCTGGAAATCCGCCTCGCGCGCGACAAAGTCGGTTTCGCAGTTCACCTCGACCATCGCCGCCGACTTGCCATCGGCCGACTTCTCGAGGGCGATCACGCCCTCGGCCGCCACGCGGGAGGCCTTCTTGTCGGCCTTGGCGAGACCCTGCTTGCGCATGAGCTCAGCCGCGGCGTCGAGATCGCCCTGCGTTTCGACGAGGGCCTTCTTGCACTCCATCATGCCGGCGCCGGTGCGCTCGCGCAGCTGCTTGACTGCTTCAGCAGTGATGCTCATGGATCAACCCCTGCGACGCGGTGCGCCCGTGGGGCCGGCCTTGCGACGCGGCGCCGAAGCGCTCGCGGTCGGTGCCACTTCACCGTCGGCAGCCGCCTCCGGCACATCGACCTCGGTCTCTTCAGCCTCGGCCGCCGGAGCGACCGATGCCGCCATCGGCCGACGACGGGCAGGCGCTGCGGCAGCGCCACCACGGCGCGGCGGACGACCGGCCGGCGCCTCGCGACGCGGCTTGCCACCCCGAGCGCCCTTCGGCTTCGGATTACCGTTCTCGTCGAGCTCGACGAACTCGTCTTCGCCCGAGACCGACAGAGCCGGGGCCGTAGCACGGCCTTCGATCACCGCATCGGCGATACCGCCCGCGTAGAGCGCAATGGCGCGCATGGCGTCATCGTTGCCGGGCACGAGGTAATCAACGCCATCGGGCGAGCAGTTGGTGTCGACGATGGCGACAACCGGGATGCCGAGCTTATTGGCTTCATGGATCGCGATCTTCTCGTGGCCGACGTCGACCACGAAGATGACATCGGGGAGCGACTCCATGTCCTTGATGCCGCCCAGGCTGCGCTCGAGCTTTTCCATCTCGCGGCGCAGCATGGTGCCTTCTTTCTTGCCGCGCTTGTCGAGCGAGCCGTTGGCCTTCATCTCGACGAGATCGGCCAGGCGCTTGATCGACTGGCGCACGGTCTTGAAGTTGGTGAGCATGCCACCGAGCCAACGCTGGTTGACGTAGGGCATGCCGGCGCGCGTGGCTTCCTTCTGGATGGGCTCGCGGGCCGAACGCTTCGTACCGACGAACAGCACCCGGCCGCCATCGGCGGCCACCTTCTGCACGAAACCGGCGGCTTCGGCGAAGAGCGGCTGCGTCTTCTCAAGGTTGATGATGTGAATCTTGTTGCGCTCACCGAAGATGTACTCGGACATTTTCGGGTTCCAGAAGCGGGTTTGGTGTCCGAAGTGGACACCCGCTTCCAGCATCTGTCGCATGGACACGCTGGGCATCGATCTCTCCTTGTCGGGTTGGGCCTCCGCACATCCTCGGCTGCCATCCCCTGCACTCCTTACGGAGAGCCCGGGACACCCAGCAACCGATGCAACGATGTGCGTGTGGGTTGTTTACGTTGCCAAAAAAGGCCGCGCTTTATACCATGCACCTCCCGTAAAAACAACGCTTTACGGCCCCCTGAACTTTACGGCCCCTGCCGCTCTCCGCCGATGCCCGTCACCGTCAAAAATCCCGCCGAACAGCAGAAGATGCGTGAAGCCGGCCGCCTTGCTGCGGAGGTGCTCGACATGATCGGCGCCCACGTCAAGCCCGGGGCCACCACGGACGAGCTCGATGCGCTCTGCCACGACCACATCACCCGGGTGCAGAAGGCAATCCCTGCGAACCTCAATTATCGCGGCTTTCCAAAGACCATCTGCACCTCCGTCAACCACGTTGTCTGCCACGGCATCCCGGGCGACAAGCGATTAAAGGACGGCGACATCATCAACATCGATGTCACGGTGATTCGCGACGGCTTTCACGGCGACACGAGCCGCATGTACTACGTGGGCAAGGCCCCAGTCCAAGCCCAGCGCCTCGCCGAGACCTGCTTCGAAGGCATGTGGCGCGGCATTCGCACTGTCGCCCCGGGCAGCTATCTCGGCGACATCGGTCATGCGATCCAGACGTACGTCGAAGAGCAGGGCTTTTCCGTGGTGCGCGAGTACTGCGGCCATGGCATCGGTCGCATCTACCACGAAGACCCGCAGATCCTGCACTACGGCGAGCCCGGCACCGGGCTGCAACTTCGCGAAGGCATGACCTTCACCATCGAGCCGATGATCAACGCCGGCAAGCGACACGTGAAGTTGCTGCCCGACGGCTGGACTGTGGTCACCAAAGATCACTCGCTCTCGGCGCAGTGGGAGCACACCGTGCTGGTGACGGCCTCAGGCTACGAAGTGCTGACCCTCGGGGCAGCCTGATGCCGATCGACGGCCCGCTGGAGGAGTTCGGCTCGCCCTACGCGCGCGGCCCGCTCGAAACCGACCACAGCTTCTCCTGGCCGTTGCTCGATCTGCTCCCCGAACAACTGGCGTCCGCCGGTGGCACATCCGAGGCCTATGCCAGCGCGCTGCGTGAAGCACAGGCCAATCTCAAGGCGCGCTTCGAGGCCGAAGAACCCGTCGAGACGCTGGTGCGCGCCCGCGCGCGCTTGCTCGATGTCGTGCTGCGTGAAGCCTGGCGCACGCGCCTGCCGCAGCACGATGGTGATTGGACGCTCGTGGCGGTCGGCGGTTACGGTCGCGGCGAACTGCACCCCTTTTCCGACGTCGACATTCTCATCCTCGTGCCTGCTGCGCTCGATGAGGCCGGTCGACAGGCCCTCGAGACCTTCGTCACTTTTCTTTGGGACATCGGTATCGAAATCGGCCACAGCGTGCGCACGGTCGACGAGTGCCGCAGCGCCGCGGCAGCCGATGTCGGTGTGATGACCACGCTCGTCGAGGCCCGCCGGCTCGCCGGCTCCGCGCCACTCGTGGCCGCCCTGCTCGAGGCCCTCTCGCCGCAACACCTCTGGCCGGTGAAGGACTTCTTCGAAGCCAAAGTACGCGAGCAGAACGAGCGGCACGCCAAGGCCAACGATACGGCGTACAACCTCGAGCCCAACGTGAAGACGGGCCCCGGCGGCCTGCGCGACATCCAGACGATCGCCTGGGTGGCCAAGCGGCACTTCGGCGTCGAGTCGCTCGATCAGCTCGCGACCCAGGGCTTCCTGACACCGGCCGAGCTGCGCCGCCTGCAGAGCGCGCAGTCCTTCCTCTGGCGCGTGCGCTTTGCGCTGCACAGCATCACCGGTCGGCGCGAGGATCGACTGCTGTTCGATCACCAGATGAAGCTCGCGCGCATCTTCGGCTACGAGGATGCCTCCTTCACGCTCGCGGTCGAACAGCTGATGCAGCGCTACTACCGCACCGTGATGGACGTGAGCCTGCTGAACGAACTGCTGCTGCAGCTCTTTCGCGAGGCCATCCTCGATGAGAGCGCGCCCCCGCAACCGCTCAATCCGCGCTTCCAGGTGACCAACGGCTATCTCGAGGCGTTGCACGACGATGTGTTTGTCCGTCAACCCTCGACCCTGCTCGAGGTGTTTGCGCTGCTGCAGCAGAACCCGGACATTCGCGGTGTACGGGCGCATACCATCCGCGCGATCGTCCGCAATCTTTGGCTGATCGACGAGGAGTTCCGCCAGAACCCGCGCAATCATCGGCTGTTCCTCGAGATCCTGCGCGCGCCCGCAGGCGTGACCAATGAGTTACGGCGCATGAACACCTACGGCGTGCTCGGTCGCTACATCCCCTCGTTCGGCCGCATCGTCGGCCGCATGCAGTACGACCTGTTTCACGCCTACACGGTCGATGCACACACCCTGTTCGTGGTGAGCAACCTGCGCCGATTGGCGCTCCCGCGCTTCGATCACGAGCTGCCCGGGCTCTCGCGCATCATGCAGGCGCTGCCGCGCCAGGAAGTTGCCTACCTCGCCGCCCTCTTCCACGACATCGCCAAGGGCCGCGGTGGCGATCACTCGGATCTCGGCGCAGTCGATGCCGAGTCCTTCTGCCTCGAGCAGGGGCTCTCGCGCTACGACGCGCGACTCGTCGCCTGGCTCGTGCGCAATCACCTGCAGTTGTCGCTCACGGCGCAAAAGCAGGATATCTCGGACCCCAAGGTCATCAACGAATTCGCGCGTCTCGTGGGTGATGAGACCCACCTCGATTATCTTTACGTGCTTACGGCCGCCGATGTGCGCGCGACCAATCCACGACTGTGGAACTCCTGGAAGGCGTCGCTCTTCAGCGAGATCCACGATCGCGTCAAGCGAGCCCTGCGCCGCGGCCTCGAGTCGCCCATCGATCAGGACGAGCTGAAGGCCGAGAATCAGACTCAGGCGCGCGAGCTGCTCGTGGCGCAGGGCCTCGACGCCCGCCACATCGACGCCGTCTGGCAGCAACTCACCGACAGCTGTTTTCTCAGGCACACGCCGCAGGAGATCGCCTGGCTCACGCGCGAGCTCGCGGGCCAGCAGAATGATGTGCCCGTGGTATCGGTGCAGGCC
>Ga0209770_10000762_pt1 | contig 17162 bp, 23 predicted proteins | sample LauGreSu1BDMLBDD_2_FD_187572 | JGI IMG/M metagenome (GOLD analysis project Ga0209770, IMG submission 187572) | Freshwater lake microbial communities from Lake Michigan, USA - Su13.BD.MLB.DD (SPAdes) (version 2) | ecosystem: Environmental > Aquatic > Freshwater > Lake | place: Lake Michigan, USA...
GGTCACCGAGCCCCGATTTTTCGCTAGAGCCAGCGTTTTGAGGGGGTTGCAGAACCCTGTCCCTGACTGGGTTTCTCAACAAGCCCGGATCTATTGCGAATGGGTTTGGGGAGAATAGAGGGGGTTCGCGCCAGAAATTGATCAGGAATGATCTGGCGGTAGGGGGACGGCTGGTTGCGCAACGATGGGCTGTGATGGCCTGATGTGCGGCATGAGCGAGAGCATTCCTGCGATGGCGAAGCGGCTGGAGATGTGGCCGCTGGAGCGGCTGCGGCCCTATGCCAACAACGCGCGGGTCCACAGTGAGCGGCAAGTGGAGAAGATCGCGCGGAGCATCCGCGAGTTTGGGTTCACGGCGCCGATCCTGGTGGACAGCGAGGACGGGATCCTGGCGGGCCATGGGCGGCTGCAGGCTGCGCAGCTGCTGGGGCTGGCCGAGGCGCCGGTGGTGGTGCTCGACCACCTGGATGCAGAGCAGCGGCGTGCGTACTTGCTGGCGGATAACCGGCTGGCGGAGGATGCCAGCTGGGACCATGAGCTGCTGGCGAAGGAGCTGGCCGCGATCGACCTGGACCCGAGGGTGCTGGGGTTTGACGAGGACGACCTGGCGCGACTGCATGATGGGCTGGAGCTCGAGGCGCTGGAAGTGATGGCGACACCGCGCGCGGGAACGGAGCGAGTGGAGCCTGAGCACGGGATGCCGGGTGCGGCCGCGCCAGAGCCAGAGGACGACGGAACGACCGCCGAGGCTGAGAGCGGCGAGGTGGATGAGCGGCACGTGTTCTCGGTCAACCTGCGATGGGACGACCGGGAGGTGGTGCTGGCCGCGGTGCGGATGGCGAAGGAGCGATGGGGGCTGGAGGGGATGCCCGAGGCCCTGGCGGCGCTCTGCAGGGAGTGGATGGATGAGCAAGACGCTGGAGCTGATTGAGCTGGGGCACGGTCTGCTGCGGGATCTGCCGGACTGCCGGCTGTGGGGCGTGGATGACGGCGTGCCACAGCGCGAGATCCGGAAGCGGCTGGGGATGGAAGCCGAGGAAGTGATCAGGCTGCTGAACCGGTCTGGGATGCCTGCGCAGGCGGGAGGCGGTAGCTTCAGTGCATCCTGGAAGCCGGGCAAGGGATGATCCTGCAGCTCACCTGGGCCGGCTTCGACGCAGCGGTCGATGTGATTGCGGCGCAATGCCCACGCGACCGCCTGGGCGTGCATGGCGTGGATCGCGGCGGGCAGCTGCTGGCGTGGGCGCTGAGCGAGCGGCTGGGGATCGAGCTGATGCGCCGGCCTGGCAGCGGGATGCTGCAGCTCCATGGCGTGTCGGTGTCACAGCCGCGGCTGCTGTGGGGTGACGCGATGGTGTTGGCGTGGATCGACGCGACGCCAGGGCAGAACCTGATGGCGGTGTGCAAGGCGACGCCGGGCACCACGGTGCTGATGCCCTGGCAGGATGCTCCTGCATCTCGGCGGCCGTTTGTGCCGGGCTTCGATGATTGAGGTTGCGAGCATCCGCTATGGCTGCCAGTGGGGCCCGGATGGGCACGTGCGCGGCTGGCCGATGCGGATCGAGTTCGGCGCTGTCGGCCCTGAGGTGCCGGTGGATGAAATGCTGGAAGGCCGCGGCCATGCAGTGCTGCTGATCGACCAGCTGGTGGCGCTGGTGCGTGGGATGACCGGGTTGGACACACCACTCGAGCTGGTGCAGCCCGTGCCGCCTGGGCTGGGCGTCAAGCTGGTTGAGGCCGGGTTCTACGTCGCGTTGTGCTGATCAGCGTTGCCGAGTTTGCCGCCAGGATGGGCGTGAGCCCGCAGGCAGTGCGGAAGGCGATCAAGGCCGGGCGACTGTCGCGCAGCGCGCAACTGGAGAAGACGAAGCCGAAGGGCCAGACGGGCCGGCCTGCGTGGGTGATCGACCCTGAGATTGCGGAGCTGGAGTGGAGCCGCAACACGGAGCCGCAGTTTCAACGCACCGCGGCGCAGATCAACGCCGGGAAGGCGCGCGCGCGCGGCGAGGACGTGCCTGACCTTGAGCCTGTGGCGCCGCCTGGCAACCGGGGCGGTGCGGGAACCTACGCCAGCGCCAAGGCCGCAGCCGAAGGCTACAAGGCGATGCTGCTCAAGCTCGACTACGAGGAGCGGAGCGGCAAGCTGCTGGACAAGGCGGCGACAGAGCGTGGGTTCGCGGCAGCCGGGATGCAGGTGCGTGATGCGGTGATGCGCACGAGCCAGCAGATGGTGGGCGAGATCGCGACGGCGGTCGGCGGCCTGAGCCAGGAGCAGCGTGCAGCGGTGCTGCAGGTGATCGACCGGCATCATGTAAGGGCGTTGGAGGAGTTGGTGCGTGCCGCTGGCGTCCGTTGATGATGCGCTGCTGGCGTTCTGGCGCAGCATGCGCCCGGACCCGCTGCTGACGGTGAGCGAGTGGGCGGATCAGCGGCGGGTGTTGAGCCAGAAGGCGAGCAGCGAACACGGGGAGTGGAAAACTTCCAGAACCCCCTATCTCCGCAAGCCGATGAACGACTTGTCGGCGACGAGCACGGTGCAGGAGGTGGTGCTGGTGTTCGGCGCGCAGATGGGGAAGAGCGAGATGCTCAACAACTGGATGGGCTACGTGATGGACATCCAGCCGGGGCCGGCGCTGTTCGTGCAGCCGACGATCGACATGGCGAAGCGCTACAGCAAGATGCGAATCGCGCCGATGATCGAGGCGACGCCAAGCCTGGGCGAGAAGGTGAAGGCGCCGCGCGAGCGCGACTCGGGCAACACGCAGCTGATGAAGGAGTTCACCGGCGGCTTCCTGATCCTCGGCGGTGCCAATGCAGCGAGCGGCCTGGCGTCGATGCCGATCCGGTTCCTGGGCGGCGATGAGATCGACCGCTGGCCGGCGGACGTGGACGAGGAAGGGAGCCCGCTGGCGATCGTGAGCGCGCGGACGCGGACGTTCGGCGTGCGGAAGAAGCAGGCATGGACCAGCACGCCAACGATCGCGGGCCGCAGCCCGATCTGGTCGAAGTGGGAGACGAGCAATCAGCAGCAGCTGAAGCTGCCCTGTCCGCGCTGCGGGCATCGGCAGATGATCGAGTGGGACCGGATCCGGTACGACCCGAAGGATCCGGGCCTGCCGAACACGCTGCGGCAGCCGCCGGTGCTGATCTGCGAGGCGTGCGGCGAGGGCATCAGCGAGGACGCGAAGGCTTGGTGGTACGACCCGGAGGTGTTCGACGAGGAATGGTGGGATCCGCTGTTCCCGGAGCGCGAGGTTCAGGGCTACCACTGCTCGGCGCTCTACTCACCCCTGGGCTGGTTCAGCTGGACTGAAGCAGCGGTCGGCTATGAGCAGGCAAAGGACAACCCGGCGGACTTGAAGCCGTGGTGGAACACGGTGCTGGCGGAGTGCTGGAACGACGACGGCGAGGCCCCGGACTGGGAGGCGCTCTACAACCGGCGGGAGCTCTACGAGCTGGGCACGGTGCCCGACGGGGTGGTGTTCATCACCTGCGGCGTGGACGTGCAGATGGACCGCCTCGAGCTGGAGGTGGTGGGCTGGGGCCCTGGGATGGAGAGCTGGAGCCTGGACTACCAGGTGCTCGCCGGCGACACGGCGCAGCCGGCGGTGTGGCGCGAGCTGTCGAAGTTCATCCGCAGCGAGTTCGGCCGCGGCGATGGGCAGCGGCTGCCGATCCGGATGACGGCGATCGACTCTGGCTTTAGGAGCCAGGAGGTCTACCGGTGGGTGCGGGGCCAGGCGGGCAACCGCGTGATCGCCATCAAGGGTGGGCCGGAGTCTCAGACCTCGATCATCGGCACACCGGGGCGCGTGGAGGTGCTGCGGAACGGCAAGGCGCTGCGCGGCGGCGTGAAGGTCTGGCCGGTGGGCAGCAGCACCGGGAAGAGCGAGCTCTATGGCTGGCTGCGGCGGCCGATGCCTGATGACGGCGACGGGCTGCCGCATGGCTGGTGCCACTTCCCGCAGCACGGCGAGGAATACTTCCGGCAGCTGTGCGCGGAGCGGCTGACGAACACGATCGACCGGCGAGGGTACAACCGTTTCGAGTGGGTAAAGACGCGGCCGCGCAACGAGGCGCTCGACTGCCGGATCTACGCCAGGGCCGGGGCGGCACTGGTGGGTGCGGACCGGTGGAGCGATGAGCGATGGGAGAAGGAGCGCAATGGCGGCATCGAGCGCGACGAGCGGCGGCCGGCGCCGGCGCAGGAGGAAGACACGCCGGCACGATCGGGGTCTTCGTTCTGGGACTGAGTAGCATGACCGGAAGGAGGTGGCCCGGATGAGCACATTCACGCAGGCGCATCTGGCGGCCATCGAGGAAGCGATCGCCGGCGGATACCTGGAGGTGCGCTACGACGACAAGGTGGTGAAGTACCAGTCGATGAGCGACCTAATGAAGGCACGCAACCTGATCGCGAGCAGCCTGGCCGCGGCCACCGCTCCGGCGGTGCGGATCGACTATCCGGCCGTGGTGCGGGACTACGAATGAACCCTTTCGAGCAGCTGCTGGCCGCCATCGCCCCCAGGGCGGCGCTGAAGCGCCAGGCGGCCCGCCTCCAGCTGGAGCAGATGCGTCGCTACGACGGCGCCGCGCGAGGGCGTCGCACCGACAACTGGGTGACGCAGGGCAGCTCTGCCGATGCTGCGACTGCGCGCGGGTTCGGGATCATGCGCGACCGCGCGCGCGACCTGGTGCGCAACAACCCTTACGCGAAGAAGGCGGTTGAGTCGTGGGTGACCAACCTGATCGGCGCGGGGTGGAGCTTCAAGGCGAAGCAAAGCCGGCGCAACGGCCGCCAGGGCGAGCGGGTGACGGAGATTATGCGGGCGTGGATGGCGGACCCGCGCCAGTGCGACTACCACGGCATCCAGAACTTCGACGGCCTGATGGCGCAGGCGGTGCGCTCCTGGAAGGAATCGGGCGAGGTGCTGATTCGGATGCGCACGCCAAGCCGCCAGGCTATGCAGCGCCTGGGCCTGACGATCCCCCTGCAGCTGCAGGTGATGGAAGGCGACTGGATCGACGAGACGCACGACACGCCAGGCGTGACTGGCGCGGGCTGGACGAAGCGCGGCATTGTCTACGACGCCGAGGGCCGCCGCGACCGGTTCTGGATTTACAACTACCACCCGGGCGAGAGCGCGGTGCAGGCAACGGCGATCACCAGCAACACGGTGCCGGCCGACGAGATCATCCACCTGTTCACGCCAGAGCGTCCTGGGATGACGCGGGGCGTGAGCTGCCTAGCCCCGGTGATGGTGCGGCTGAGAGATCTGGGCGATCTGCTCGACGCGCGGCTGATGAAGGAGAAGGTCGCGGCCTGCCTGTCGGCGGCCGTGGTCGACCTGGATGGCACGAGCGATCAGAAGAGCACAATCGGCGAGCGACTGGAGCCCGGCGCTGTGGTGCGCCTGGGCCCCGGCCAGGACATCAGGGCGATCAACCCGCCGGCTGCAGGCGAGATCGACCGCGTGATCAAGACCTACCTGCTGGAGATCGCAGCGGGCATCGGCATCACCTACGAGGAGCTGACCGGTGATTACAGCGGTGGCAGCTTCACGCAGGGCCGGATGGGGTGGATCGGGTTCCAGCGCCGGCTGCAGAGCGACACTTGGCAGGTGCTGGCGCCGCTGGCGTTCAACCGTGTGGCGGAGTGGGCGTTCAACGCGATGAACGCAGTCGGCATCGCGACCGATGGCATCGCCGCTGACTGGACCCCGCCGCGGCGCGAACTCTTCGATCCGCAGAGCGAGACGAACAGCACGATCTCGCGCGTGCGTGCGGGCCTGCTGCCGCCGCAGGAAGCGATCCGCGCTGATGGCTACGAACCCGATGAAGTGGTGCGGCTGATCCAGGAGTGGAACCAGCTGCTGGATGCAGCCGGCATCGTGCTCGACACCGACCCTCGGAAGGTGTCGGCAGCGGGCCTGACGCAGGTGCGACCGCTGGGGTCGACGCTGCCGCCGACCGGTGAGCCGCCGGTTGAAGCTGAGCAACCGCCAGCGCCTGCAGCGCCAAGATCCCCGTCGGCAGGCTGACCCTAGAATCGCAACGATGGAGGAGTGCACATCATGAGCGACGGTCTTCTACAGACCCGCGCGATGTTCGCGCCGGAGACGATCAACGTCGAAGAGCGAACTGTTGAGCTGGTCTGGTCGACCGGCGCCCAGGTGCGACGCGCCAGCTGGTCGCGTGGTGACTACATCGAGGAGCTGAGCATGGCGCCTGGCGCCGTGCGGATGGAGCGCCTGAACAAAGGCGCACCGCTGCTCGATGCGCACGACTCCTTCTCGCTGCGCAGCCAGATCGGTGTGGTGCAGCGAGCATGGCTGGACGGCAACCAAGGCCGCGCCCTGGTGAAGTTCAGCCGGCGTGATGACGTGGAGCCCATCTTCCAGGATGTGCAAGACGGCATCTACCGCAACGTGTCTGTGGGCTACAAGGTCCACAAGACGGAGCGCGACGAGACCGGCGCTGTGCCGGTTGAGCGCGCTGTGGACTGGGAGCCCTATGAGCTCTCGCTTGTCCCGATCCCGGCCGACGCCGGGGCCCAGGTGCGCTCCGAAGAGCCGCCTGCAACCCAACCTGAAAAGGAACGATCCATGACCCTTCCCGTTGATGGGGTGCAGGCTCCCGAGCCCACCACCCAGGAGACTGTGACCCGCGCCGCTGCTCCGGTGGCACCCGCTGCGCCGGTGGTGAACGCCGATGAGGTGCGCGCTGAAGAGCGCCGCCGCACCGCCGGGATCCTCGACGCCGCCCGCAAGCTGAAAGTCGGCGACGAGCTGGCCCACCAGCTGATCGCTGATGGCGTGAGCCTCGACGAGGCCCGCCTGCAGCTGATCGACGCCAAGGCCCAGGACGAACAGCGCACCCCCGCGCAGTCCCGCGTTGAGGTCACCAAGGACCACGGCCAAAAGCGGTTCGACGCCAAGCTGGAGCACCTGAAGTTCCGCTCCAACCTGGGCGACATGACCGACGCTGCTCGCGAGTATCGCGGCAGCACGCTGCTCGACATGGCCCGCGAGTCGCTGGAGCTGGCCGGCATCAGCCACCGCGGGATGGACAAGAGCGAGATCGCCGTTCGCGCCTTCCACTCCACGAGCGACTTCCCGCTGCTGATGGCATCCATCCAGCGTGTCAGCCTCAAGGCTGCCTACGCCGAGGAGGTGCAGACCTGGCGCCCGCTGGCAGAGCAGCGCAACCTGCCCGATTTCCGCGAGATGAAGGAAATCGAGGTCGGCGGTCAGATCCTGCCTGAAGAAATCAAGGAAGGCGGGGAGTACAAGACCGGTACCATCCAGGAACAACAGGGCAGCTGGTTCCTGACTGAGTACGGCAAGAAGCTGGTGATCGGCCGTCGCCTGATCATCAACGACAACCTGGGCTACATCACCCGCGCTGTGCAGGTGCTGGCCCGCGGCGTCGCCACCTTCGAGGCCAACCAGATGTGGGGCCTGATCACCGGGAACGCCAAGTGCATGAGCGACGGCGTGGCCCTGTTCCACGCCAACCACAACAACACCGGCACCGGCGTGATCGGTGAGACCGCGATCTCGGAAGCGCGTCAGAAGATGCGCAACCAGAAGGACTTCACCGGCAAGAACCCCCTGTACGTGGTGCCGCAGTACATCCTGCTGCCGACCACGCTGGAGACCGCGTTCGACAAGTTCAACTCGACCATCACGCCGAACCAGACCAGCAGCGTCAACGTCTTCTCGGGCTACCTGCAGAAGATCGTCGAGCCCCGCCTGGATGCTTCCAGCACCACGCAGTTCTACATCACCGGCAACTATCCCGGCGTGACGAAGCTGATCTACGGCTACCTCGAAGGCGAGGCCGGCCCGACGATCGAATCTGAGATCAAGCGTGATCCTGACGGCATCGTGACCTATCTGCGTCACGACTTCGGCTGCGCCATCGGCCAGCACCAGGGCTTCTACCGCTCCACCGGCGCCTGATCCGGCCCCCTCTCATTCAATCTCTGAGGACTGATCCATGAAGAACTTTGTGCAAGAGGGGTGCTACGTGGAGGTGACTCTCCCGTATGCCCGCCTGTCTGGTGAAGGCGTGCTGGTTGGCACCAGCCTGTTCGGCGTGTGTGTGGTGGATGGCGCCTCTGGTGCTTCCATCAACATCCACACCGAAGGCGTGTACGACCTGACCGCCGCCACCGGCGCCGGCACTGATGCTGTGGTGGGTGCCAAGGCCTACTGGGACAACACCAACAAGCGCATCACGCCGGTGGCCACCAGCAACACCTACGTCGGTGTGTTCCTGGCCGCCAAAGCCACGGCTGACGCCCTGGCCCGCGTTCGCCTGAACGAGATGGTGGTCTGATGCTGCCCGACATCGCCAGCCTGGCCCTGAAGGCGGTGGTGAAGGTGATGGGGGAGCGATCCCCTATCACCTACCGCCGAGGCTCCACGGCCTACCAGGTTGGCGGCGTCTACCAGGCCAGCCACGTTGGGCTGGATCCTGAGACTGGAGTGCAGGTGCGTTCGACGCAGCCAGTCCTGCTGATCAACGGCAGCGAGCTGGGTGTCGAGCCGAAGCAGGGCGATGAGGTGGAGGTGCGCGACGGCCTGTTCAAGGTGCGCGACCCGCAGCCTGATGGCCATGGCGGCTGGCTGCTGATGCTGCATCGTCTGCCAGCACCTGCAGTGTTCAACGCCGGAGTCTTCGAGGCTGGAGTGTTTGCCTGATGCCACTGAATCTGATCCGGCGACTGGTCAAGGGTTCACCGCTGACGGCGGCGGACCATGACGGCAACCTCGATGTGCTGGAGACGGCGATCGAGGGCAAGGAAACGAGCGGCGCTGCTACGGCTGCGGTGGCTGCCCACGCTGCTGCAGCTGATCCGCACCCGGGCTATCTCACGGCTGCTGAGGGCAATGCGGCCTATGCCGCATCTGGCGCGCCGGCAGCTGCGGTCGCAGCGCATGAAGCCGCCGCCGACCCGCACCCCGGCTACCTGACTCAGGCCGAAGGTGATGGGCGATATGCACCGCTTGGATCAGCAGGTGGCCTTGCGGCTTACGTTCACACCCAGTCCACGCCAGCCACGACGTGGACGATCAATCACAACCTGGGCTTTCGGCCCAGTGTTGAGCTGCTCGATTCCGGCAGCCAAGAAATTGACGCCGATGTGTCTCATCCAAGCGCCAATCAGACCGTCGTTACACTGAAGTCGGCAATCGCCGGCCTTGCCCGTTTGATCTGAGGACACCACCATGGCTCGCCGTTTTCTCACCGACATTGACATGGCGTCGGTGTCCAAGATCACCAACCTGCCGGCGCCAACTGCTGATGGCGACGCCGCCAACAAGGGCTACGTCGATTCCGCCATCGAGGGCCTGGCATGGAAGGACAGCTCTCGTGTTGCGACACAGGCCAACCTGAACCTGGCGAGCCCTGGCGCGACGATCGACGGGATCACGATGGCCACCGGCGACCGCGTGCTGGTGCGCGCGCAGACCGCTGGCGCTGAAAACGGCATCTATGTGTGGAACGGTGCCGCGGCGGCCATGACCCGCTCGCTGGATGCGAACACCTTCGCCGAGCTGGAGCAGGCCACCACGACGGTGGAAGAGGGCACCGGCGCTGGTGTCACCTATCGCCAGACGGCGGTGAACGGCACCCTGGGCACAACGTCCGTCAGCTGGACTGTGATGGGCACCAGTGCCCCGGCAGCCAGCACCACGCAGTCCGGCATCAGCCGCTTGGCAACCCAGGCCGAAGTCGATGCTGGGACTGCTGCCGACCTGGTGGTGACTCCTTCAACGCTGGCCAGCTGGAGCGGGCGGCTGAAGAAGTTCAGCGCTAACGTGGGCGACGGCTCGGCCACAAGTTATACGCTGACTCACAACCTGAACTCTCGCGATGTGATCGTGCGAGTGTTCCCCAACTCGGGGCAATATGACGATGTAGAGGTGGACGTGCAGCGCACTGGCGTCAACACCGTGGCGCTGGTGTTTGCCTCGGCCCCGGCTGCTAACGCATACCGCGCAGTGGTGATTGGCTGATGGCTCGCGAGTTTCTATCAGGCCTGATCGCAAGGGCGCGACTTGGGCTGCCAATCGGTGCCAATACGACTCCAAGCATTGGCGATCTATACGCCTCGGGAAACGGTGTCCGCTACCGCGACGGCAGCAATGTCGAACGAGCCCTGCTCAATAACCTCGACAACCTGGCGAACCTGTCGGACGCGGTGCAAGCCAGGGCCAACATCGGGGCGGCGGCAGTCCCTCAGGTCTACAACCCCAACAACTGGATCCAACCCGCAACTGGTACGGTCGGCCCAGGCACGGCATCAACAGCAAACACCATCTACCTGTATCCATTTACGGTGCAGCGCTCTATCACCGTATCTGATCTCGGAGCGCGCGTAACAACTGCAGGCACAAACTTCGCACTTGCGATTTATGGCAGTGCATCGGGTCTGCCTACCGGCTTGCCACTGGCAAGCACTGGGACATTAGTTGGAACTGCAGCAACCGTAGTCCCAAGCACAGTCACGGCATTTAACCTCACGGCCGGGACGCTGTACTGGGGTGCATTCAACTCAGATGCAGCGATCACAATGATGCACTTGCTGGGAGCTAATACATACTTCAACACCATCATTGGCACGGCCACGTTATCGGACATTGCATCCGGTGGATCTATCTCATCGTGGGTTAGAACACTGACCGGACAGACCTTCACTAATCCGTGGCCTGACTTGACGGGCGTTACAACGACCGTAACAACCACCGCCACTACGCTTCGTGGCGCTCTTATTTTCCTTAAGGTCTCCGCTCTCCTGTGATGGCGATTCAGTACACCACTACCGGCATCATCATCACCGACGACCGGGATCCCGCTCGTGATCCGCTCGTGCTGCCGGTTGGCACATTATCCGCAGACGTAGCCGCTGCTGTGCTTGCATACATCGGCCCACCGCGTGAGCCAAACTTCGATGGCTTTGGCCTGTGGCTGCTCACATCACCAGCAGTGCAGCAGGCATACGATCGCGCATTGGCCGGTAATGCCATCACTGCAGCATCGCTTCCTGCAGCGGTGCTGGCAGCTGCAGGCGGTGAGACCAAACACCTCCGCACCACACTGCTGCTGCTGCGCCGTCAAGGGCTGCTTGATGCCGACACGCTCACGGCGATGCTCACAAAGGCGCAAGACTGCAATCTCCCGGCCGAGTTCCTGGAAGCCCTCGGGATGCAGCAATGACTCACCCGCGCGCCATCATCCGCGAGGCTGCTCGCACCCGGCTGCTGAACCAGACTGCCGCTGAAGGGCGAGTCTTCACCGGTCGACTCATGCCCGTCGAGGAGCCCGAGCTCCCGGCGATCGTCGTTCACACCCGCGACACTGAGCGCAACACCGAGCGCTCGCCATCGCATTGGAATGGCTTTGAGCAGCGCGAGTGCATCCTCTCGATCGTCTGCGTCGCGCAGAGCTTCGACGACATCGACGCCGATCTCGATGTCATGGCCGACCAGGTGGAAGACGCCATGCAGTCCTGGGAGATCCCAGGCCTCGAGTCGGCTGAGGTGATGCTGCAGGACACCAGCTCGCAGGATCCCGACTTCGATGGCAGCCTCGCCACCGGCGCCACGGTGCTGCGCTATGCCGTCACCTACCGCAAGCCGTACCGCGAAACCCCGAACCCCTACGTGGTCTGCGCCGACGAGCCGCTGGAGCGCAGCGGCGCCTACCCTGGCGGTCGCATCACCTGCGACGGCCAGACTGGGGAGACCTGCCCCGTGGCTGACGCCACCATCATCGCCAACGGCGAGGAGCTCACCTGATGGCCACCCCCCGCAAGCGCGCGCGCACGACCGAGGGCCAGTTCAAGGCCGATGACCCGGCGACCACTGCAGTCAACGAGGCCTATGCACCCAGCGCCGTTGATCTGCCGCTGAACGTGGACAGCCTGGCTGGCTTCATGGAGATCGAACAGCCTGACCGCACCCGGCTTCGCAGCGCCCTGGATTTGGCGACGGCCGCGGCCGCGGCCACCATCGGCCGGCCGATCCGCGATGCAGAACCGCACGGCATCCGCCATGGCGTGCATCTGCTCGCCGCCGAGCTGCTGATCAAGGATCAGCTGGAGGCTGTACCCGCTGGCGTCGAGATCCCGGCGGTGGTGCGTTACCTCTGGCAGAGCGCCGGCTGATGATCGGCGTCAACCGCTCCGATCAGCTGACCGCTGGCGTGGGCTCCGCAGAGAGCACCGACCATGCCAGGCGGCTGAGCAACATGGCGCGCTACGGCACCGTGCACGAGGCCGACTACACGGGCGCGACGGCCGGCTTCCCGGCGATCCGCGTGCAGCTCCAGGACGGGGAGATCACAACCGACTGGATGCCGTGGTTCACGCCGCGCGCGGGCAACGATCGAGTCTGGGACCCGCCTGAGGTTGGCGAGGTAGTGATGGTGCTGGCCCCGTCGGGCGAGCTCGGCGCCGGCGTCGCCATCCCTGGCCTGTTCAGCAACGGCAACGCCAACGGCGATCGAGCCGGCCTGCAGCGCCGCACATTCCAGGACGGCACGGTGGTGGAGTACGACCGCCAGACGCACAAGCTGACGATCGACGCAACAGGCAGCAGCGGCACCGTGCTGGTGAAGGCCAACACGGTGCAGGTGACCGCCAGCCAAACGACGATCGGCGGCGGCCCGATCCACCTGAACCCTTGACGCCATGGCCAAGGTGATCCGCATCGGCGACCCGGGTAGCCATGGCGGCGCTGTCAGCAGCGGCAGCCCCGACACGTTCGCCAATGGCCTGAAGGTGGCGCGCATCGGCGACACCTACGACTGCCCGATCCACGGGCCGAACCCGATTGCCTCAGGCAGCCCCGACACGTTCGCCAATGGGCGAAAGGTTGCGAGAGTAGGAGACACCACCGCCTGCGGCGCGACGCTGCAGGGCGGCAGCCCCAACGTGGAGGCGAACTGATGGCAGCTGGCATGAGTCGCACGACAGGCGCCCCGCTGGGTGGGTTTGACCACCTGCGTCAGTCGATCGAGGACATCCTCACCACACCGATCGGCACGCGCGTGCATCGGCGCGACTACGGCAGCCGGCTGCCGAGGCTGGTGGACAGGCCGATGAACGCCAGCCTGGTGTCTGAGATGGTGGCCGCCACAGCCGAGGCACTGGACCGCTGGGAGCCGCGCTTGAGGTTGGAGCAGGTCAAGGTCGAGAACGTTTCCGCTGCAGGGCAGATCGAGCTCAGCCTGGTTGGCTACTATCTGATCAACGGCCAGCGGGTCGCCATTGAAGGCCTGGTGATCTGATGGCCACGATCGACTTCAGCTCTATCCCCGCGCCGGAGATCATCGAGCCGCTCGACTTCGAGTCGATCCTGGCTGAGATGATCGCCGATCTGCAGGAGCGCGACCCGTCCTACACGGAGATCCTTGAGTCGGATCCAGGCGTGAAGATCCTGGAGGTTGCCGCGGCGCGCGAGCTGATCCTGCGCCAGCGCGTGAACGATGCCCTCCAGGCGACGCTGCTGCGTTATGCCGGCGGCGGCGATCTGGACAACCTGGCCGCGTTCTATGGCGTCACCCGGCTGACCGACGAAGCGGATGATGCGCTGCGCGTGCGCGTGATCGAGCGCATCATGGGCAGCTCCACTGCTGGCGGCTCCGCCTGGTATCGCTACCAGGCGCTGAGCGCGAGCGAGCTGGTGAAAGATGCAGCGGTCTCCAGCCCGGCCCCCGGGGAGGTGCTGATCAATATCCTCTCCACCCAGGGCAACGGAGCGGCCAGCCCGGCGCTGCTGGCGGCCGTGGATGACGTGATGCAGAGCGACAGCGTGCGCGTGATCACCGATGTGGTCACCGTGGCCGGGGCCACCATCAACACGGTGGCCGTGACCGCTCAGGTCTACCTCTACCCCGACACGCCGATCGAGGTGTTCAACGGTCTGCAGGCCCAGCTGCAAGCCGCCTTTGCCGCAGCCTCGGGCCTGGGATGGGACGTGACCCGCTCTTGGCTGATCGCGCAGCTGCATCCGGCCGGCGTGCAGCGCGTGATCTTGACTGCCCCGGCGGCTGATGTAGTCTGCGGCCCCAGTCAAGCCCCGGCCCTGGGCGCGATCACGCTCACCATGGCCGGGCGTGATCGATGACGGCAAGCCGCTACGACCTCCTGCCGCCCAATGCCACGGCGCTGGAGCGCGACTTCAGCCGGGCAGCCTCAAGCCTGCAGCGCACCGGCCCGCCGGTTCCGCTGATCCGCACCGCCAAGCGCGCCAACATCCCCGACTCGGTGGTGCCGTGGCTGATCTACGAATACGGCCTTGGCGAAATCCTGCCCTACCTGGGCAACGATCAACGCCTGGCGATCGCCGAGGGCGTGTTGTGGCAGCGCATCCGCGGCACACCTGAATCGGTCCGCATTGCCCTTGGCTGGATCGGCATCGATGGCCTGATCGACGAATCTGAGGGCGGCTCCTACCGCTGGGCGGAATACCAGCTGGGCCTGTCCGAGGGCACCACCGGCGACGAGATCATCGATCAGATCGTCGCAATCGCGCGCGTCAGCTCACCCGTTCGCAGCAGGCTGCAGCGGATCTACGCGGTCTATGACTTCCGCCGGTTTGTGCTGGATGACAGCCTGCTGAGCGATGGCGGGATGCTCAGCGACCACAGCGGTGTGCGACCAGACCCGGACTGGCCGCAGATCAGCTACGGGCAGGTGCACGCCAGCCTGGTGGAGGAAGCCGCCACGGTGGCCAGCGGCCACACGGAAATGATCGGCCAGCTGGTCAAGAACTTCGACCGCTTCCTGTTGGATCACAGCCTGCTCGACGACGAGTGGCACACGGTGAATCACCCTGGTCTGCTCACAGAACAGGAGGGACTGAGCGGTCAGTATCGAGGGCAGGCCTGGAGTGCGTTCAGTTGGAGTTCAACGCACACCTGGCTGACGGCCAACGTCGTGGCCAGTAGCACTGTGACAACCCAGACCGCGTAGCATGAGAGGCGACTAAGGGGCGAGCATGGCGGCAGTCCTGACTACCAGCGGGCGCATTGCCATCGCCACGGCGATCAAGGCGCGCACCGCACACCTGGCATGGGGCAGCGGCGACGCCGCATGGGGCAACACCCCGCCGGAGCCAGCTGGCAGCGCGAGCGCGCTGGTGGCCGAGGTGGCGCGTCGCAAGGCGAACCAGGTGGACTACTGCGTGGCGGACGCAGCTGGCGCAATCAGCGTGCCCGAGGGCAAGTTCAGCGTCACCACCACGCCCACCAACAACCTCTACTTCCGGTTCCACTTCGAGTTCGAGGATGCGGTGGGATCCACCATCCGCGAGATGGCGATCTTCTTGGACACCGTGGCCGCGGCCGGTGTGCCAGCCGGCCAGTTCTATCTGCTGCCTGCTCAAGTGGCCAACCCTGGCACGCTGCTGGTGATTGAGCGTCGCGCACCCATCGTTCGACAGATCACAACCCGTCAGCTGTTCGAGTACGTGGTGACCTTCTGATGCCTACCCTCGCTGGCTACTACAACCGCTTCGATGCGGCCGACCGCTACGACGAGATCCTGTTCCGCGCTCAGAAGGGTCTGCAGAGCGCTGAGCTGAACGAGGTGCAGTCGACGCTGATCGACCGGCTGAAGCGCATCGCTGATGCGGTGTTCAAGGACGGTGCGGTGATCAGCGGCACGCCGCCGACCATCAGCAGCACAACGATCAGCTGCCCGCTGAGCCTGATCTATCTGCGCGGCGCGGTGCGCGAGGTGCCGGCCCGCAGCTTCACGATCACCATCACCGGCCTGGTGCGCGTCGGCGTCTACCTCCTGGAGGAGGTGGTCACCGAGGTGCAGGATCCAGATCTGCGTGATCCTGCCGTCGGCGCCCGCAACTACACCGAGCCCGGCGCCGGCCGCCTGCGCGTCACCGCCACATGGGGCCGCGAGGGTGACGGCAGCAGCGGAGTGTTCTACCCCGTCTGGACCGTCATCGATGGCGCCCTGCTGAGCCAAGCCGGGGGCAACACCGGCGACGCATTCAGCGAGGCCCTGGCCCGCTACGACCGGGAAAGCAACGGCTCCTACATCGTCGCCGGCCTGAGCGTCACGGCCCTGGGCCTGGCGGCTGGCGTCAACGCCTTTTCCGTGAAGGACGGGACCGGCAACATCTATGGCTACAAGATCGACAAGCTCTCGGCGACCCGGCTGAACTACGCCGAGGATCCCGACCTGGAGACGGTGACGGCCGAGCCCGACACCTTCACCGGCGCCACCGGTGGCAGCGCGACGGTTCAGATGAACCGCTTTCCGCTGGAGAGCATCCTCACCTGCGTGATCACGCGCGAGAAGACCGTCACGCTCACCCGAGGCGGCACGAGCGGCGGCCAGGACAGCCTGCCCGACGTGTCGGTGCTGAGCATCATCTCCGTGGAGCAGCACCCCACGGTCTACCAATCGCCGCGGGACTACTTCCTGAACGGCGACAAGGTGGACTGGAGCCCCTCTGGCGGAGGCGCAATCGAGCCCGCCCCTGGCTCCACCTACACCGTTACCTACCGCTATCTCGGCACCGTCACGCCCACCAGCATCGACCTGCAGGCCGGCACCTTCACGGTGACTGGCGCTGTGAACGGCACGCTGGTGCTGACCGATTACCGGTGGAAGCTGCCTCGCTATGACAGGCTCTGCATCGACCGCGAGGGCAACTTCTCCCGGGTAAAGGGCATCAGCTCCCGCTTCAACCCGCTGCCCCCGGCGATCTCTGGCAACCTGTTGGCGCTGGCCACGATCGAGCAGCGCTGGGGCCTGACGCCGAACGTGAGCAACGACGGCGTTCGGGCGATCCCCTTCGACCAGCTGGAGCGCATGCGCTCCCTGATCGTTGACCTCTACGACCTGGTGGCGCTGGAGCGCCTGCGCAACGACATCAGCAGCCGGGAGCCCAGCAGCAAGCGCGGCATCTTCGTCGATCCCTTCCTCGATGACGACATGCGGGATCAGGGCCTGGCCCAGACCGCTGCCATCGTCAACGGCACGTTGCAGCTCCCAGTCGCGCAGACGGTCTACCAGGCGCCGGACAACAACGCCCAGGACTGGATGCTCCCCTACACCGAGGAGATCATCCTGGAGCAGACGCGGCAGACCGGCTCCAGCCCGATCAACCCCTACCAGGCGT
>Ga0209770_10000763_pt1 | contig 17122 bp, 16 predicted proteins | sample LauGreSu1BDMLBDD_2_FD_187572 | JGI IMG/M metagenome (GOLD analysis project Ga0209770, IMG submission 187572) | Freshwater lake microbial communities from Lake Michigan, USA - Su13.BD.MLB.DD (SPAdes) (version 2) | ecosystem: Environmental > Aquatic > Freshwater > Lake | place: Lake Michigan, USA...
AATATAGTTCTTATCTCCTGGGAAAAAGTATGCCGCTCTTGGCTTTGGCTTAAACTTTATATCTTGTAATGGGAAGAATAGCTCTCCACCTTCATAGTCGTCATTTAAATAAAATACTGTGCCTAGATCATACCATGGGAACTCATTTGGGGTTCCTGCATCTGGACCCTCATGTAGCTCTTTATCTGCATGTGGAAATTGCATTGCTCCTTTAGGCCATCTTACAATTGCAGCGTCTGTAGGAGTTACTTCAACCTGAAACTTTTCTCTAATATGTGGTGTCATTCTTTCAATAACCCGACCTAGAATTGCTACAACTTCGCCTGTCGTATCTGCCTTTAAAAGAGTGTCTCTTGTTGCAACTCGATCTTCCCAAACCCTATGGTCATAAATTATATTTCCATTTTCATTCCATTGTGACTCAGTTACATCCCAGACAGTATTATTTCTAGCAAACTCTAGTAGATAGTCCTGCTCTTCTGGCGTTACCATGTCTTCTAGTTCTACTACATTATCTGGAGAATTACCAAAGTACCCAGAAGGTGTGATGGTCTCTCTTGCATATCTTGCTCTTTTAGTTGGTTGCATTTTTTCACCTATTCATATTTTTTAAGAGATCGTACGGTTTGCTTGTATGCTCCGCCGTCTTTTGTTCTAAACTTTTTTGCCTGTGCATTGTGTCTTTCTTGCAATGAGGCCATGTCGTGAAACTTTGGCTCCATTTTCCAGTCTTCTCTTTTATATGGTATGAGCTGTAAGTAAGGTGTTCCCTTTGGAATCTTTCCTTCAAAATCATCTCTTAAGAAAAATGGAATTAATCCTGGTGTATTCATCTTGTCATTATCTATTATAGCAGAGGTAGTTATAAACGGTAAATCAAATCTATTGATCGGATTTACATAAAGGACACTGTACCCTTCTGGAACTTCTGGAGCCCAATTTGGGTACCAATGGAAGTGCCTATCTAGATATCCATGAGGAACTGGAAACTCGTTCATGGGTGCCCTAACGCCTACAAAGTCTTCGTAGCCTGGCTCTGGAGTTGCCATTACGTCACCGTTGCTTAATTTACTAAAAACAATATCGCATGGCGTAACATAAAAATATCCAGTTATAAATATGTCTAGCAGGCCTGGACAAGACTTAAAACTTCTTACAAAGCCACCTTCTGAGTTTGGCCAATACTCGCCTGTCTGTTTATTTAATTCAAACTTGTCTGCTTGCTTAAACCATTCTGGTGTTAAATTTTTTGCAGGCTTTGGCTGATAGTCTTCTGTTATTATGTTATAAAGTCTATTAGAATGAAACGTAATTTTATTTGACATTTGTTTTTAACCTTAATGTTTTTAGCTCATGAGATCCTATTTTGTTTCCCCTATGGTCTGTTGCATTTCTATAAAATCCTGCCCACTTTCCTTCTGCATTTAACTTATCAATTGTCATGCCATAAGCCCTGCCATCAAACTTAGTGCCAACATAATTAGATCCGTCATAGATATCTAGCTCAAACTCATTAAGTCTAGATAGAGAAATTGGGATGATAGTTGCTACTGGTGTGTTGGCTGGTATCTTGATAACCCTATTTGCTTCTGTAATTTTCCATACGACTGGTATCTCTCCTGAGAAAAATGAAGTAGTTAAAACAGTTGTAAATGCTTGGCCACCTGGTATAAAAAAGTTTGGAGCTGGCATTATTAATGTTGTTGTATCTTCTTGTGTCTTGAACGTAAACCCTGTAACGAAGCTTATTGTGCCATTTGATCTATTTGAATTGCAATATTTTTCACCTGATATTATTTTCACATGATGTGGACTACTATCAGATATTCCGTCCCAAATAAACTCAATATCTTCTGGAAAGGAAATGCCCCAACCAAGAGTATTGGAAAGGCTTACTGGGAAACAGTTGTAAGCATGCCTATTAGCAGTCTCGTCCATCCAGTCTCGTTTTACAGAAATTTGTTCTATGTTTGCTGGGTTTTCCCCAGTAATAAAAGCTTGTATCTTAGGCATATCCCTCAGTATACCTTTTTTCTATCTCTCTATAGTCTGGGGTATGAGGTGCTTCTAAGTAATCAAGCATTGTTACTATTGAATACTTGGTTCCGCTTGTTACTGGCAAAGAGGCATGAGAAAATAAATAGCTAGATGGGAATAGGTATAGGTCTCCTGCTTTAGGCTTAATCTTTAGATTAAACTTATCAAAAAATAACTCTCCACCCTCGTAGTCATCGTTTATATATCCTACAGAAGAAAGTACGCATATGTAAGAGTATCCATGATCTGAGTGTACTTGAAAATGTTGTCCTGGGCCGTACTTGACAAAGTTAAATGACTCCCAGTATTTTAATGGAGCAACATTAAACTTTTGTCTATAATCTTCAACTGGGCCAATCTGAGCATTCTTTGAGTCTTCCCATATCTTCTCTAGTTTAATTTGATCTGGGCTTTTGTTAGAATCATCTTCATTGTTTTTCTTAATTTTAAAATCAAAAGCATCTCTATACTTTAGATCATTATTTGCATACCCTGTTGTTGCCTGCTTCCACTTATAGGTGGCATGTGGCGAGTCTGAGTATCCGACTCCTTCTGCATTTGGGTCGGCAGATAGGCATTCCTCTAACCTATTAATCAAATTCATTTCTTCAGGGAATACGTTTCTATAAACTAATACACCTGGTGCTAATATTTCTGGCTGATTCATTTTATCTCCTTTATCTATTATATCTAAACTGCTTGATTTAGTCAACTAATTTTTCGTGTGGGAACTTATTCCTGAAATGATCTATTGCAACACGGCTTGATTTATACATATCTTTTGTCCAAAAGGTAGTATGCGTATATCTAGTGCCGCTTTGTATTTGTTTAATGCCATGCATGTTCTCTATGCTTCCACTAAATACCAAGAGCATTCCAGCTTCTGGTTTAATGGTAAAGTCATGTTGAGGGAAAAACAATTCGCCTCCCTCAAAATCATCATTTAGATAGAGCATAGATGTATACATTTTGTTTGTAAATAGCCTTTTATATTCAGCAATATTTTGTGGATCAAAAAAGTATCTGCAATCTTCTGGAACTGTATTTATGTCAACTAAGCTTTCATCAAAATCTGGATCTATGAAGTCTATGTGAGGATACTGTAAGTTTGGATACTCCCATTTAACTATCTCCCAAAGCTCGCTAAACAAATTAAAATCTGGCTTAAAGAAATCTAAAACCTCTTCCTTCATTTTGCTTTGAATCGGGACAACTTTTTTAAATAAATCTATGTGCTTATCCATACCCTCTTCGTATAGAGTATTTATTTCAATTCTTCTATTATCCCAATGCTCTGCGTGAGACAGATATTCTTTTTCTGTTTTAAACATAGATCTGGATCTGTTTGCTTTTGGCCATAGGTTGATTGTATTTGCATAGTCTATTAGCCAGTCACACTCATCTTTGCTTATAAAGTTTTTTATAATTCTTACTTTAGGATTAATGTTATCCATTTTATGCCTTCCTAATAAATGTAGTTAAAGTATATCTTTCACCTGAAATAATTGGATTTACTTCATGTGTAAATTTCTCACTTGCTGGATGAACTACCATGTCACCTGCCTTTGGAGTATAGGTATAATTTAAATTTGGATAAACTAATTCCCCGCCATCAAAGTTATCATTTAAATATAGTATAACTCCATACTCAGTTCCATTGCCAGACTCTGCGTCATAGTGCCTATGCCAGGTGGTCTCTTTAGTTGTTTTGTTTAAATGTCTTATTATTTGAACATAAAATTGATTATTAAAAAATGAATCAATTCTTGACTTAATAGATTTTATTGTATCATGGCTATTTGAATTTGCAACATGAACCTTTACAAGAGTATCTCTATATCTCCATTGTGTATTTTCATCTAAACACTCTTTCATTAAAACATCTATCTCTTCTTTAGATAAAAAGTTATTAACTACTTCTACTTTATCTATCATCTTATCCAACTAGCTATTGCATATCTGATTCCGCCTGTTACTGGAAGCACCCTATGTGTATATGCATAAGAAGATGGAAATATTATAAAGTCTTTTGCCTCTGGCTTGTACAATATTCCAAACCTTGTAAATTCAATTTCTCCGCCTTGGTAGTCATCATTAATATAATATACAGTTGAAACTCTTCTAAAAGTTCCTCCGCCATCATCTGAGTGTGAGCTAAAATGATCTCCCTCTATGTATCTTAGTATTTTAAAATCTTGATGTGATCTTGGCTCTATAAAATGATCAAAGAAATAATCTTGCTCAGCTTCATTAATAGAAGATGTTATTATATTTGAAATTTCTAAAAGATCTTGATTTTGTGCTTTTAATAAATTATGCGGTACTTCAAATGAGCGAGTGCTTCTAACTTCTTTGTCTACATCAACAACCCCAGAGCCGTGTAGTACATATTCGTCAGACCAGTCTTCGTCTTTAAAATTAAGTATAGTAGGCATAATGTTCATCTCAATGTTTTTATAAACTACTATTCCTGGCGCTAAAGTTACTTTATTCATAAGACATCCTATGATATGGTCTTCTAAACCATTTTGGAATGTCTAGGTTTATTTCATTTGACCACAAAGCGGCAAATGCATATACTGGCTTATCAAAAGTATATTCAAAAGAACTATTGGCATCTGCCTCTACTGTTTTATTTTCAAATTCTCCAGTTAGGAATGTGATGGTCTGGCATTTCATTGGACTTTCTACTAAGCAAGATTTTAATGTGCCTGATATTTTTATCACCTGAAAATTATGTGGGAAAAGCTTTTCAGATTTTCCATACTTTTCATATAAATAGCTTTGTATTTGAAGGCCTGTTTCTTCCACTATTCTAGCTGAGCTTCTATGGAATTTATACATAAGGTATCCATCAATTCTATCTTTTGACCAAAGCTCTGCTTGTCTAGACTTGTCCCAGTCATTTAGTGTAGGGAGAACTTCTTGATATGCTTTTAGCATTTCTTTATTTATTGGTGAATTTATCATAAGTACTCCTTTCTATGCCATAGGGTATTCTTATAGACACCACCATTTGGTATTCTAAACTTATTGTAATTTACTTTAATTCTATCATATATAGTTCCTGCTTTTTCTATTACTAGTTCAGACTTCCAGTCTTCTCTTTTAAATGGAAGTATCTGTGCATAGGGTGTTCCTGCTGGAATGGTTCCTTCCCAATCTTTAATTAAAAAGAAAGGGAGTGACCCTGGAAGCCCAGTCTCGTCGGTATCTATAATGCCAGTAGTGTTTATGAATGGGAGATCAAATCTGTTTGCTGGAGTCATATATAAGGCGCTGTAGCCATCTGGAGTCTCTATGCCCCAATCTCCTACCCAAGCAAATGAATTGCTATAGTATCCAATTGGAGTTTTAAATTCATTTAACTGATCTCTTTTTACGCAAAAGTCATCGTATCTAGAGTCTTCTATTTTAATTTGAATTTGATTATTTTCATCTTTATAAAATAAAACATCGCATGGAGTCTTTAATATATAACCGCACATAAACATGTCTAATAAGGCAGGGCATGCTTTCCAAGTTGGTATCTTACCGCCTGATTCAAGCTCGTAATATTTGCCATTTTCATCAATTGCAAATCTGTTGGCATTCCTATACCAGGCGGGTATGTTTTTTGAACTACTGTCTGGCCTGCTTACACTATCTTGATTTAGCCAATGCCTGTTAGCTATGAACTTTATTAAATTCATAGATTACTGCTCCTTGGTAAATGTATTTCCTACAACATGGCCTCTATCGGTATAGTCCAGCATTGTGACTAAAGAATACTTAACTCCAGTTTTTACTGGCATGGCTCTATGCGGATACATATAGTTTGATGGGAATACCAATAAGTCTCCAGCGTCTGGTTTTATTGTTAGGCCCTGAAGTCTAAAAAATATTTCTCCGCCCTCATAGTCATCATTTAAATATCCAACTAGAGAGACAGTGGCATTATAAGAATACCCGTGATCTGTGTGTTCTTGGAAGTGCTGTCCTTCACCATATTTTACAAAGTTCATTACTTCCCAATATTCCATTTCGGATAAACTATTATCAAAACAATAGTCTTTTACGGCTTCATTCATGACATCATAAGAGTCTTGCCAGACCTGCTTTAGCTCCATTGTTGACTCGTCTGTTCTATGCAAATCGCTTTTTCTGAATTTAAAATCTACACAGTCTCTATAGTCTAACTTTTTAAACCCATAACCTACTGTTGCATCCCTCCATTTGTGTGGATTTGAAGTATCTGCAATTGATTTTTCTAGCCTAGATATTAAATTTAAATCAGGTCTTAAAACATTTTTATAAAGTACTATACCTGGAGCGATTTGGGATTTATCGCTCCAGGTCTTAGTAATCTTTGTTGGATCAATTAATTTTGGTCCAGCACTTGACATTTTATGTCCTATCTTTTAAAGAATTACTTGTTGTGTACAAGCACTCCACTTAAGAAGAACCAGTCGTACGGTTCACAGTTATATTGATATACATTGTACACTGCATCGGTTAGATAATCAACTTTGGTGATTTCTACTTCTTGCTTTGCACCTGAAGAATCTACTATAACTAATGACTCTCCGATTTCAACATAATAAGCTTCCTTGATCTTATACTCTCCAGCAATTGTTTTAATAAATACTGGCTGAGTAAATGTTACCTTGGTGTCGATATTATTATTGAAGTACATAATATCTGCTTCTTGTGTTTCTTCAATTGAAGTAATTGTAGTTTCTACAAAGTTACCAATTGTTAGGTCATTTGAATTCCAAGTAGATATCTGGTATGAATCTGCTGTGTCTACATCAATTTCATTAATGATAACAGACTTTACCTTATCTCCGACCTGTAAGAACTTGGCTGGTACTTGACCGTCCATAGTATCTACAAGCGTATTTTCTTCCACACAAGGAGGTCCAAACCAAGGGATGTAGCTCACGAATGAAGGAGGGGCAAAGAACCCTGGAGGGCTGAAGAACCCTGGTGGGGCAAAGAACCCTGGAGGGCTGAAGAACCCTGGTGGGGCAAAGAACCCTGGAGGGCTGAAGAACCCTGGTGGGGCAAAGAACCCTGGAGGACTGAAGAACCCTGGTGGGGAGAAGAATGAAGGTGGTGAGAAGAAAGTTGTAATGCTATTTGAAGCAGATGATGTTGCACCATTTCCATTAGCATTTACTGCATAAACTGTATATGTCTGTGCAGTTCCTTGTTCTTGACCAACTGATACGGATGTTGATGCTGTGCTGCCAGACTTTCCGTCTGATGATGCCCAGTAATATGTCGTAATTGCTGATCCACCATTTGCTGGTGCTGACCATGACACTACGTCTGTTCCTGCTGATGAAGATGACGCTGAAGGCGCACCAACTTGGGCGGGGACGGTAGTAGGTGTTGTAGCACCTGAAGTAGTAGTGGGACCATTGCCAACTGCATTAGATGGAGTTATTGTAAATGTATATGATGTACCACCAGCAAGGCCTGTAAAGGACTTTGTAGTAGAGGTTGATGTTTGTGTTGTTGTTGCTGGACTTGACACTATTGTATATAGTGTTGCTGCTGGTGAATCGGATGGAAGCGTCCAAGATAGATTCGCTGAACCATTATTGAACGCCCCTCCGTTAACACCAGTGGCAGTAAATCCAGTAACGGCCTTTGGCTCCAGGAAGTTATCCTGTGCTGAAGACTTAATACCGATTTTTCTATTTGCCATTTTTATCTCCTATTTTTTAATCTAATTAAGCTGATAGATCGCCAACAAGTACCCAAGTATTTGCTGCTCTCTTAATTAATGTTGCTGATGACCACTGTGAGCGAAGCTTTAGTCCTGGAGTTGCATTAACTGTAACTCCACCTGCTCCTGCTACGTCTACTGCGCCAGCTCCGACTCTAAGAATATCCAAAGACGTTCCTACTGGGAATGCAACTGCTGAGTCTGTTGGGACTGTAACTGTTGTTGCACCTGCTGCGTTCATTTCAATCATTGAGTCTTTCTCGTTGATTGATGTAAGAGTATAGCTTGCTGTCTTCTGTGAAATTGATGTTGCTGAAGGAACTTTACCAGCAAGTGCAGTTGTTATTGTAGTTGCGTAGTTAGCGTCATCTCCAAGTGCTGCTGCAAGCTCATCAAGTGTATTGAGTGCTGCTGGGGCTGATGCAATTACTGCATTTACCTGAGCAGTTGCATCTGCAATTGCTTCTGATTTAGCTGTTGCAATTGCTGAAGCTTGTGCTGAAGATACTGGCTTTGATGCATCTGATGTGTTATCAACATTGCCTAGGCCTAGAGAAGTCTTTGTAACTGCTGCAACCTCTGACTTAAGTGCTAGAAGTGATGTATCTGAAATTCCGTGTACGTTTGTTGTATCAGTGTTGTGATCTGATATTTTTGTATCTGCTGCTGTTCCTGCTGCTGTGATAGCTTCTGACTTAGCATTGTTAGCCTTAGTTGTAGCATCTGCTGCTGCAGCTGTTACTGCACCATCTGCCTTAGTTGTAGCATCTGCTGCTGCAGTTCCAAGAGCGGTTACAATTGCTGCATCACGAGCTGCAACTGTAGAAATTACAGTCTGATCGATGTTTAATGTTAATGAGTTAGCTGCATCATCATAAACTCTTCCAAGTCCATTTCCAGCTGATATCTGAATCATTCCAGCTGCTGTGTCTTGAATTCTTTCATCTGCATTTGCAATAGCAAGATATGTGCTAGCTGCATTGTTTTGTGTAAGATATGTGCTAGCTGCATCTGTTTTGCCAAGATACTTAGACTCTGCTGTTCCAGCGGTCTCGTAGTTATCTGTTATGTTCTGAGCTGTGTAATAGCCACCAATTGAAGCTCCTGCTGGTATTGTTACTGTTCCAGTAAATACTGGGTTATTAATTGGAGCTTTAGTTGCAAGAGCACTAGTTAATGTTGTAGCATAGTTTGCATCATTTCCAATTGCTGCAGCAAGTTCATTAATTGTGTCAAGCGCTCCTGGAGCACCATTTACAAGACCGCTAACTGCATTATCTACATAAGTTCTTGTTGCAATTGTTGTATCTGCTCCAATTACTCCTGTGCTTGCGTTATAGCTAATTCCTGCAGTTCCTGACAACTTAGTTCTTACTGAAGAATCTGAAATTTGTATTGTTGGAACTACTGCATTTGCGTCAAGGCTTGCAACACCAAATGCTACACCCTTGTCTGATTCTGGCACGTATGCTGCATCTACTGAGCTTGACAATCCTGCAACTGCAGCATCAACATATGATCTGGTTGCAACAACTGCTGAATCAACGCTAATTGTAATTGTGTTAGCGCCGTCGTTGTATGTCTTTGTAAGTCCTGAGCCCATTGTAAGAGCTGTGTTAATTGCATCCTGAGAAATTTCTCCGATTGCTGCTGAATCTGATGCTGCATATGAGAGTGTGCTCCATGCGCCAGTTCCATTACCAAACTTAAATTTATTTGTGTCTGTTTCTACACCCATTTCGCCTGCGGCCAAAACTGGGTTTACTGAAGTCCAGTCTGCTGCCAGACCTCTTCGTACTTGAATTCTTACTGTTGACATATTTGCCACCCCTTATATTTTATATTATTACTAAATTATACCATTTGCAATATTACAATTACTGAATTGTACTAGAGTCAAATGCTAGATCATATGAAGTTGTTGAAGGGGTTCCACCGTCAGCGAATTTAGTCGCTGTTGTTACAACCCCGTTTGCCTGAACTGTATAAACTGGATTACCGTCATAATCTACGGCCAATCCAATATCCATAAAGCTTATTGCACCAGTCGTATCTGGTACATCTGTTGTATGTGCTAAAGAGACCCAAGTTCCATTGATCTGGACTTTGAGTCTTCCTGTTGTTTCATCAAATGCTATTGGGGCGGTGCCTAATACGATGTTGGAATCAAACGTAGCTGTACCAGCCACATTTAATCCATTCTTTACTCTAAAATTTTTATTTACTGTTGCCATTTAAGTTCACTTATCCCCTAATTGTTTTATTGTGGGGGATTTTTAAGGAATCCCCCAAAACCTTTATTCAATTATTTAAGTAGTGTTCCAGATACCTTAATTGTTGAGTTATCTGTTGGTGTAACCTTTACAAGAACATTTGCACCAGATACTTCTGCTGTAATTGTTCCTCTTGATCCGTTAGTTCCAACAATTGCATATTCTGTAATTGCTACGTTATCTGATGCATCTAGTGTTAATAGAATTTCAGATATTTCATTGTGTGATGCGTTATCGATCTTAACAAGTAGCTTGGCTGAGCGGTAGTCTGCCTTAGCCCACTGGTAAGCTGTTCCAGCAACTGATGCTGTACCAGATGAAGAGGCTGCGATCTGCTTTGCCTGATCATTTACGTTTAGCGCTGTAAATGCTGTTGTTCCTGCTTGCTGAGCTGTGTTCGCAGCTGCTGCTGTTGCTTCTGCTGCTGCTTGAGCTGCGTTAGCCTTTGTTGTTGCGTCTGCTGCTGCTGTCGCTACTGAGGCTGCGTCTCCTGATACTCTGAGAGCTGCTTCTGCGGCTACCTTAGATGCTGCGTCAGCTGCTGCATCTGTTGCTGCTTCTGACTTTGCAGTTGCAATTGCTGTTGTAACATCAGATGAATTAGCCTTTGTTGCTAATGCTGATGTAAGAGTTGTTGTGTAATTAGCATCATCATTAATTGCTGCTGCCAATTCATTTAATGTATTAAGAAGTGCTGGTGCACCATCTACTAATGAATCTACTGCAGTTGAAATTGCTGTATTACGGTTTGTAACCTCTGTTGAGATTGCAGTTGAAAGTGCTGCTGCTGCAGTAGCTTCTGCTCCTGCCTTTGCTGCATTAGCCTTAGTTGTAGCGTCTGCTGCTGCTGCAGAAATTGCTGCTGCTTGAGCTGCATCTGCTTTAGCTGTAGCATCTGCTGCTGCAGTTGAAACTGAAGCTGCATCGCCTGATACTCTAAGTGCTGCTTCTGCAGCTACCTTTGTTGTAGCATCTGTTGCGGCTGCTGAAATTGCAGATGATGCTGCGGCATTTGCCTTTGATGTTGCATCTGCTGAAGCTGTGGCTTCTGCTGCAGACTGTGCTGCTGCTGCTGCGCCTGCTGCATCAAATACGCCAGACTTGATAGAAAGCTTTCCAGCTCCGTTAACTTCAAGCTGTGTAGATTCTACAGACTTTACTAGAGTCGCTCCACCTACAAGGTTGAGGATGTAGCTGTCTGATCCTGTTTCTCTAAGGATGTTTTGGCCGTTGATTGTACCTGTTGTACCTTCAACAATGAGGCCAGATTTAATTCTAAAGTTTTTTACTACTGTTGCCATTTATATGACTCCTCTTACTGCTTTTTTTATTATGCCTTGATTGAAGTTCTATAGTATCTTACTGATATAGAACCACTCACAGGGGTGACTCTTAAACTAATTATACCTGAATTTTCTTCAAATGTATAAGTAAATATATTTGTGTTAGTGCTTGAAACAATGTTTGATTCACTTACAAGGATATCTGAACCTGAATAGGTTGCCGCTATCTCTGAAGTGTATACATCTGCACCTTGTGTAACCTGAATGCGATAGTTAACTGTCTTCCAGTCTGCCTTCGCAAAAGAATCTATGTTTGTTGGATTTTCAATCCCATACACTGCAAGGTCGTTATTTCCTTCTAGACCAAGCTGGGTTGAAATAGCATCTGAAGAGCTTGATAGCCCAGATACTGATGATTGAAGTGCTGTTATCTTGTATGTTAAAGAATTTGCATCTGTTGAATTTGTTACACCAACTACAGTTTCTAATGCTTCGATTGCATCATTAGCATTAGCATGTTGTGCTGCGTGTCCTACTAGCTCATCATTTGCCGCTGGATTTGTAAGGTTGTCCTTACTTGTTGGAAAAGTTGTTGCCATTTATTAAAGCCTCCTGGCGGTATTGCATGTTATCTAATTATATCCTATATATATTTTTAAGACGGAGTAAATCCAGAAGGTAGTCCTTTGATTACCCTATCTTCTAGTATACCAGTAGAGAAATGAATTCCTGAGTAATTTTCAAAGTCTTCAAGTGTTCTTTCGGTAAACATTCCATCCTCTGGGCTAATCTTATTGTGTGCAACCATTTGTTGAAAATGAGATCTTGACTCGTTATGCCTTGGGTAAAATGTTTCAGGGCTATCATCCCAGATAAGCTTTCTATCTGGTCTCCCGTATCTGTGATAAACAAAGACTTTTTGTGGGGTTACAAGATTATATCCTGCTGTAAAAAATCTAATAGCCATCATAGGCTCTTCTTCAGTAAATGCTATCTTGTCTACAAAAGGAACATTTTCAATAACTTCTTTCTCTGTAAAGAAAAAATGTCCAGAAAGATACGGGCTTAGAACATTTGTTTCTGGTTCTGTATATTGTGGTGTAAATTGTGGTATAAGAGTGCTTTTAAAGTGATTTACATTTGACTCAGACATAAAGAATGTTGGGTTGGTTTTAGTCTCTGGTATCTGATCATTTCCATTTTCATCTACATCATAAGGTGGAACATATGCTGTAAAAACAAGTAGATCAAAATTGTTTTTAGCATAGTTGTATTCTTTGATTATCTCTGAATCCCAATTTTGTATTGATCTCATGTGGGAGTCCATATTTAAATAATATTCCTGCCCGTCATAAAATCTATGAGAATTTTTTCTAGCTGGCTGACAACCAATAATAGAGCCTGGTACTAAACAGTCAACTGAGATATTATTTCTTTTAGATGCTTCTACTTTATTATACTCAACATCATCATCCTGTAGTGTTATGCCAAAATAAACCCTGTCTGGAAATTCCGCATTTTTAATAAAATTGTCTACGGTTGTCCATATCTCAGGATCTTTATATGATGGTATATTTACAAATATTCTTGCATTATTGTCAGACATTATCTTTTCCATATCCTCTAAAGTTATTGCTTCTGCCGCACCCCATTTATGAATAGGGCATTCTGCTGCTTGAAGCTTTGTTTTAAACTTCATAAAACAACCACATTTTTTACATTGTTTTGTTAGACCCAAAAACTCTGGACAAGATTTACAAATAGAATATCTATTTGCAGCTTCTTTTGGGGTTGCGTATTGGCTATTAGGATTTAGTAAATCCCAGGGCTTTACTGACATATACAAATAATACCATTTCTACTTGTTGTGCACAAGCATGCCATTTACAAAGAACCAGTCGTATGGCTCGCAGCTATACTGATATACATTTACTATTGCATCTGTAAGATAATTAATATCTGTTATCTCAACTTCTGATTTATTTCCATCGGAATCTACAATTATTAAATGCTCTCCAATTGCAACATAATATGCCTCTTTAATCTTATAGTCTCCAGCAATTGTTTTTACAAAAACTGGTTGTGTAAATGTTAGCTTTACATCTATATTATCATTAAAGTATATAATGTCAGCTTCTTGTGTCTCTTCAATAGACATAACTGTTGTTTCTACAAAATCGCCAACTGTCAGTGTGGTTGAGTTAAAGGTAGATAGCTGATAAGAATCTGAAGTTGTTGTATCAATTTCATTTAATACTATAGATTTAATCTTGTCACCAACCTGTAAGAACTTGGCTGGCACTTGGCCGTCCATAGTATCTACAAGCGTATTTTCTTCCACACACGGAGGTCCAAACCAAGGGATAAAGGACGGGAATGAAGGTGGGGCAAAGAACCCTGGAGGTGCAAAGAACCCTGGTGGTGAGAAGAACCCTGGAGGAGAGAAGAACCCTGGTGGTGAAAAGAACCCTGGTGGTGCAAAGAATCCTGGAGGTGCAAATGCTAAAGCTCCACCACAACATTGCCACCCAGTTGGTACGCTGTAAGTTGAAGAACCACCCAAGTACTCATAACCTAATTCAGAGCATGTGTAAGATGTTGGATTAGTATAAGTTCCTGGGCATGTTAATTTTGCTGCTGGAGTTGGAGTAGGTGTTGGTGTAGGAGTTGGTGTTGCTGTTGGTGTAGGAGTAGCTGTAGGACCTGGTGTTGGTGTAGGGGTTGGTGTTGGTGTAGGGGTTGGGGTTGGGGTTGGAAGAGCTCCACCACAACAAGACCAGCCGTTTGGTACGCTGTACTCTGTTGATCCTCCAAGGCGTACATATCCTAGCTCTGCACAAGTTGCAGATACTGGGTTTGTGTAAGTTCCAGGGCAAGAAGGCAGAGGTGTAGGTGTTGGTGTAGGAGTTGGTGTTGCTGTTGGTGTAGGAGTTGGGGTTGGTGTAGCTGTTGGTGTTGGTGTAGCTGAAGGATCGCATGCTGTATTTGCCGCATCTGCTAATGCAGCTGAATAAGTTGTTCTATAAACTGTTTTTATTCTTTGTGATCCTGAAGTTACATATGTATCAGAAGGAATTCCTGTGGTATTGGTAAGTGGTCCAGATGCTGAGGGCGAAGCGCCATAAATTCCACTAGTTGGAGTACATGTAGAGGTTCCAGTATAGTATGTGTACTGTGTAGGTGTTGCGGTTGGAGTCGGGGTTGGTGTTACTGTAGGGTCACAAGAACTGTTAGCTGCATCAATTAGTGCGGCGGAATATGTTGTTCTATATACTGTTTTTGTACTTCCATTAACATCAAAAACATAAGTATCTGCTGGTAAAGTATTATCTTGAGAAACTGTAGGTCCAGTTACTGAGGGGTTTGATATATATACTCCACTAGTTCCTTTACATACAGATGTTCCAGTGTAATATGACACTCCTGGGTTCATAGTAAATTGCACTGTATTAGATTCCCATGAAGTTTGAGTAAACCTGTTAGCTGTTCCAGTTACAACAACTTTATACCTGTATGTTTCTCCTGCAGTTAAAAATGTTAAGGGGATTGTTGTTGTTGATCCTGAGCCAGAGCCAGCTGGAAGTGATGATCCATCTTGATTTACCCAGTAAATTTCCCAACCCGTCTGAGTTAAATTAGAATTAGTCCATGATAGGGTTGCTGTAGTTTGAAGGACATCAGAAACACCAATTACAACAGAAGGCTTAAAAGGCTTCATATCTGCAACAACATAATCTTTAAAAGCTATGCTTTCAAGAGGTGTGCTAAATAAATATGAGTAGGGATTGGTTGTATTTTGTGATCTAATATAAACTGTTAGCTGCCCATCTGCAGAACCTGTATCAATAGTTGTTGTTTCATATACGGAGTTATTTGTTGTAACAATTTTTTCATCTTGTATTCCTGGGCCAACCCAATAAACCCTATATTGATCTGTACCATTTGGTTTAATCCATCTTAAATTAATAACTCCGTTTGCATTTAATTCGTGACTTATAAAATATACATCTTGTGGCCTAACAACCTGAGTTTGGTCTTCTGTTGAAACAGAATCCACTCCATTTGTATATACAGATCTCGTATTATTTCCATTTATATATAATGGATCTGAATCTCCAAACTCATTTGTTGCAATAATTTTACATCTCAAAACATAACCAATTTGAGGTTTATCTACATAAAAAGAGTTTTGGTCACTTCCAACTGTTACCCATTGGCTTTCTGTATGAGATTGAGTTGAGCTAAATGGTGCTTGCTGCCATTCATATTTAAATGATGTTGGTGAATTTTCCCATGTTCCAGCACCAATTGATACACTTTGTGCTGATTGTCTATTATTATATTGCCAGCTAAATGTTGGTACTACTGTAATTACTGGTACTGCCGCTCCAAATTTTTTCCATTGTGAGCCGTCATAAATATAAGATGCTTTTGAATCTCTCCAGGCAGAGCCATCGTAGATTGATATTTTTTTGAAGGGTTTCCATGCAGAACCATCAAAAATGTTTAGTGGCATCCTGTGTCCCCTTTAGTATTGAATGTAGATATCTCCCGCAGCTGGAGAGGATATAACTGAATATCCTGTAGCTGAAGATCCATATGCTATTTTATTTGCTGCTGTATTTGACCCTGCATTGTGATATCCATAAGTCTTTGCATTATCTAAAGTTGCATATGTAGTTGCTGCAATTGCTGATGTCAAATACAATGTAAGATCTAGGTCTTCCCATGAAGCATTTGTTCCATCTGTTTTTAAATATTTGCCAGTGTAACCCATCTGGCTTGGAAGAATTGTATCTAAACCAGTTACTGTAGCTGTAGAAAAATCTATTGTCCCAGTAAATGCTGGTGATTCTAGTGGGGCTTTTAAGTCAAGAGCTGACTGTGTTAATGTAGATATTGGCTTGCTTGCATCTGTAGTGTTATCCACATTTGCAAGTCCAACCATAGATTTTGTAATACCAGAAACCGTTCCAGTAAATGTTGGGGAAGCAATTGGTGCCTTAAGGTTAACTGCAGATGTTAAAGCTGTGAGTCCAGATTGATCTGTTTGTAGTGCAGCTGCAATTTCTCCAAGTGTATTCAAAGTTCCTGGAGCAGAGTTAATTAATGAATCTATTGCAGTTGTTATTGCAGAATTTCTAGAAGTAACCTCTCCAGTTATTGCAGTTGATATCTCTGATGTTACATCTGAGACCCGTGCAATAGATGTAGGAATAACAGAAGACAGTATCTTACCAGAAGCATCTATTCCTGCATAGCCAAATGCTGCATCTCTTCCGCTTTCCAAAACATAGTTGTCAAGAGAGTTTTGTAATCCATCTTTTGCAACATATTTTGCATCCGATGCAGATGTTGTTGTATATGTGTTTAAAAGGTATGCCGATAGATCATCAATAGTTCCATTAACTGCTGCAAATCTATCTGTTAATGTAGAATTCAATGCTGAAATAGCTCTTGAATTTGTAAAATAAAGATTTGAAGACCCTTCTGCTAAATCGTTTGTTGTTTTTGATGATAAATTAGCTGATCCGCTTACTGCTGAAATTGCTGCATCACGAGCTGCAACTTCTGTAGCAATTGCTGCATTTATTGCAATTCCTCTATTTGTAGCTTCTGCTGCAACTGCAGATGTAATGGCTGCATTTCTAGCTGTAGATTCAGTTGCAACTTTTGAATCAGTGTATGTATTAGCAGCTTGAGTTGCTGAAGCAATTGCTGTTAAGTCTTTTGTTTCTGCAGCGGCAATAGCATTTTGTTGTGCTGCAGCTGCCTTGTTTGTTGCATCTGTTGTTGAAATTGTAACTGCTTGG
>Ga0209770_10000764_pt1 | contig 17112 bp, 18 predicted proteins | sample LauGreSu1BDMLBDD_2_FD_187572 | JGI IMG/M metagenome (GOLD analysis project Ga0209770, IMG submission 187572) | Freshwater lake microbial communities from Lake Michigan, USA - Su13.BD.MLB.DD (SPAdes) (version 2) | ecosystem: Environmental > Aquatic > Freshwater > Lake | place: Lake Michigan, USA...
TGTACGAAACTGTTCTTTCAAAAAGTAAAAATAAAATTAATCTAGTTACAGCAACATCGGGGGACACTGGGGCTGCAGCCATTGATGCTGTAAAAAATAAAAAAAATTTAAGAATTTTTGTTTTACATCCAAGAGGAAAAGTTTCTATTACGCAGAGAAAGCTAATGACAACAGTAAATTCAAAAAATGTGTTTAATGTTGCGGTTAAAGGGTCATTTGATGATTGTCAAACATTAGTAAAATCAATGTTCAATGACCGTCACTTTAGAAGATCTATTAACATGTCAGGAGTTAATTCAATCAATTGGGCAAGAATAGTTGTTCAGATAGTTTATTATTTTTATTCTCATTTTCGTTTATCTGACAAAAATAAAAAAAGCGTCTTCTCAGTTCCAACGGGGAATTTTGGAGATATTTATGCTGGATACATTGCTTACAAAATGGGCTTGCCTATATCTAAATTAATTATCGCAACAAATGAAAATGATCTTTTATATAAATTTTTGAAAAATGGAATTTACAAACCATCCAAAGTAAAATTTAGTATTTCACCAAGCATGGATATTCAAGTGGCTAGTAATTTTGAAAGATTAATTTCTTCTTACTATAATAATAATTCTAAAAAAATATCTGAATTAATGAAGCAGCTTAATAACAAGGGTTTTTATAAGATAGATAGAAATGTTTTGAAAAATATTAAAAATATTTTTTATTCAAAGTCAGTGAATGCAAAAGATACTAAAAAAACTATTAAGTTAGTTTATAAATATAATAGTAAAATATTAGACCCACATTCTTCTGTTGGATTGAAGGCTTTAGAAAACTATTATCTTGATAATAGTAAAAAATCAGAGAATTTATTTTGTTTAGAAACAGCGCATCCTGCAAAATTTAGAGAAACTATTTATAAAATATTAAAAAGGAATCCCAAGATTCCTAGTGGGATTAGTAAAAATCTCAAAAAAAAAGAATTTTATAAGGTGCTGCCTAACAATTTAAATAAAATTAAAAATTATATAAAAGCTAATCGTTTGCATTAGCAGCATTTCTTGCAATAATGTCTACTTTGTTATTGTATTCGTTGATCGAGTGAGCTTTTACCCAGTTCCAAGTAATTTCTTTTTTACTAATTATGCTGTCTAATTTTGTCCAAAGATCTTTATTTTTTACATCTTTTTTATTGGCATTTTTCCAATTATTTAACTTCCAATTATTAATCCATTTTTCAATACCATCTTTGACATACTTAGAGTCAGTGTAGATCTTTATTTTTTTATCTTGTTTGATTTTCAATAAAGCATTTATAGCAGCTGTTAATTCCATTCTATTATTTGTAGATTCTTTTTCAGATCCAAATATTACCTCTTCTATACTGTCATTAATAATTACAGCAGCCCAACCCCCTTTACCTGGATTGCCTAGGCAGGAACCGTCTGTATAAATTACAATCTCATTCATTAAATAAAATATTCGTTAAAATTTTTAATAGTTGAATGAAATTCAATTTTTTTAAGGTATTCAAAAGGATCTTTAATTTTAACATCTGCTTTATTATCTGTATGATAAAAATCATATAACCTTGTTAAAAAAAATCTCATGGCCGCACCCATAGACAAAATAGGTAAATATTTTTTTTCATCTTCGCTCAAAGTCCTTATGGATGTGTATCCATCTATAAGATTTTTGGCCTTTGTCATATTGAATGTAGAATTGTTATCAAAACATAGAGAGTTTATGCAAATTGCTATCTCATAAGCAAAGAAATCATTACACGCGAAATAAAAATCTATAATTCCAGAAACTTTATTATTTGTAAAAAATATATTGTCCGGAAATAAATCTGCATGAATAATACCTTGAGGAAGATTTTTTGGCCATTTGTCCTTTAAAAAATTTAAATAATTCTTAGTTTTTTTAATAATAGATTCGTCTAAATCTATTTTTTGTTTGATTGTTTTTTCAAAAATACTCTCCCAATTTTCAATAGATAAATTATTTTTTCTATTAATATCAAATTTTTTTGTTATCTCATGTAATTGAGCTGTTATTTTCCCTATTTCAAAACACTCTTCACTAGTTATCTTATTCTTAGATTGTCCATTTAAAAAAGTTACTAAAGCAGCATTTTTATTCTTAATTCTGTTAATTTTTTCATTATTCTTATTTGCAATAGGTTTTGGGCAAGGAAATTTATTTTCTGATAAATATGACAATAATTTTATAAAGAATGGCAAATCATTTTCATCAACTCTTTTTTCATAAATAGTAAGGATATAATCTTGTTCTGATGTTTTAATAAGATAGTTAGTATTTTCTACGCCCTCAGTAATTCCTTTGTAATCTTTAAAGTTATTAATATTGTATTGCTCTAAAAACTGTCTGACTTCTTGATGTTCTAACTTGGTATAAACAGCCATTATTTAATAAGTATTGTAGGAAGTTTAAAAGAAACATTTTCAACCGATGTAATCACTTCTTCAAGTTTAACATTAGTAACACTTTTAATTTCTTTAATTAAATTCTCAACCAATATTTCAGGAGCTGAAGCACCGGAAGTAATGCCTATATTTTTTGAATTCTTAATCTTATCAACCGGTAATTCTTGATCAGAATGCATTAGAATACTTTCTTTACAACCAAATCTTTTTGCAACTTCTACTAATCTTTGCGAATTAGAAGAGCTTTTGCTTCCAACAACTAAAAATAAATCACATTTTTTTGCAATTTTCTTAACGGCTTCTTGGCGATTTGTTGTTGCATAACAAATGTCACTTTTGATTGGTTCTTTTATTGAAGGGTATTTTTTTTTTAACAAGGATATGATTTCTAAGGTATCGTCGACCGAAAGAGTAGTTTGTGTGATGTAAGCAAATTTATTATTTTGAACTTTTGGAAAATAATTTTCTATATCATCTTTATTTTCAATTAATGTAATGTAATTATTATCTATTTGCCCCATAGTTCCAATTACTTCTGGATGATTTTTATGGCCAATAAAAATAATATTATATTCTTCTTTTGCTAGAGTTTCGGCCTCTCTATGAACTTTTGTTACCAAAGGGCACGTTGCGTCTATGTAAATAATATTATTTAATTTTGCTTCATTAATTACTTCTTTAGGAACCCCGTGAGCTGAAAATATAACAGGTCTAGATTTATCTTTAATTTCAGAAAGCTCTTCAACAAATATTGCCCCTTGCGATTTCAGATTTTCGACCACAAATTGGTTATGCACTATTTCATGCCTCACATAAACAGGCGCGCCAAATTTATTGATAGTTTTTTTTACTATTTCAACAGCTCTATCTACCCCGGCACAGAATCCTCTTGGACTTGCCAGAAATATATTTACAATTTTTTGTTCCATTAAAATTTTTAAATGTTGAATTTAGTATTATATGAGGAAGTTTTGTAGAGACCAAACCAATAAATATAAATAATATCTATAAATACAGATCTAATTAAAGCTAACCTTTTGTTCATTGAAATAACTAAAGATACAATTTATGCTATAAAAACATGCAAGAAAAAATTATTAAAAATAAAAACCCAATAAAAATTCATTTAGAAAAAGACAAAGATTATTATTGGTGTGCCTGCGGACTATCTAAAGATGGCACTTTTTGTGACGGTTCCCATAAGACTACAAATATAGTTCCTATAAAATTTTCAGTATCAGAAGCTAAATCTTATTTTTTATGTGGGTGTAAAAAAACTAATAAAAAACCTTTTTGCGATGGATCTCACTCAAAAAGTTAAGAGCTTTTAGAATCTTTTAAATTAACAAAAATTTTATCCAGGTTTTTTTGATTAACCGCTTTCATTTTTTCATCATTAGCAGAATTTGATATAATTTTTTTTACTGCCTCAAGTGCAATTTTGTTAGATATATTTTGTATATCTTTGACTGCCTTAATTCTCATTTGGTCTAATTTTTGCTCTAATGATTTTTTTTTGTTAACAATTAATTGTTCAAATTTATTTTCTGATTCTTTTATAAAGATCTCAGTTTCTTTTTTTTCATTATTGATAATTTTACCGGCCTCTATGTTAGCCTCTTCTATCTTTGTTTTGTATTTTTGAAGCAATTGTTGGCTTTCGTTTTTTAAATTTTTTGCATTATCAATTTCAGATTTAATTTCATTAATTTTGCTATCTAACAAATTATTAATTACCTGAGGAATTTTTTTATAGATAATTATTAAGCAAAAAATTGCAAAGGATATTGCTACCCAGAAAGTTGCATCAAACATATTGAGATTTTTTTTCTTTGTTAGATATTTCTAAAATTACAGCATTAAGATTGCTACTGTTTGGTGCTACCCCAGTTATTTTCTCTATTAACTCTTTAGAAAAATCTCCAGCTATATTCTGAATGTTTTCTAATGTTTGTTTTTTAAAATTATTTATCTCTTGCTCAGCTTTTAGAGTTTCCGAATTTAATATATTTTCAAATTCTTTTCTTTTTAATGAAATTTTATCGCTAAAATCATTTTTTAACTTTATAGATATTTTCTTTGCTTCATTTTTTGCTTCAGTAATAATTAGATTGTATTCACTTTCTAATTTTTGAATTTGATTTTTACAAAGTTCAGCTTCTTCTAATAGTGATTTTATAAAATTAGTTCTTGAGTCTATTAACGCAAATAATTTCGGACTAAAAAACTTTTGAATTAAAAAATATAGTATTACAAAAATTATAGTTAACCATAAGATTTGAGATAACCAAAACTCAGGATTAAGTTGAGGCATTCCTTCTTTGGCAAATGCTATTTTATTTAAAAATAGAAAATAAATTATAATAGCTATACTTTTTTTCTTCATTACTTAAAAATTATTAAATTGATTAATTTTAATAATTAAAATGCAAAAAGTATTAAAAGAGCAATAACTAAAGCAAATAAACCTATAGCTTCTGTAAGAGCAAATCCTAATAATAAAGTAGGAAATTGTTTTTGAGCCGCTGAGGGATTTCTTATAGCTGCCGATAAATAGTTACCGAATATTGTTCCCATACCGACACCAACTCCAGCTAAAGCTATTGCTGCTAATCCAGCTCCTATCATTTTTGCTGCTGCTAGTTCCATTTTTTTTCTCCTTTTTTTGTTAGTTGTTAATTTTTTTAGTGATGCATATTTAAAGCATCATTCAAATAAATACACGATAAAACTGCAAAAACATAAGCTTGTAAGAAGGCTACTAATATTTCAAGTGCTGTTAAAGCAACGGAAAAGCTTAAAGGCAGCCATCCACCAATAATACCTAGACTTACAACAAAACCACCAAAAACTTTAAGCATTGTATGTCCGGCTAACATATTTGCGAATAAACGAACTGACAAACTTATAGGTCTACTTAAAAAAGAGATGATTTCAATTGCAACTATAATTGGAAATAAAAAAACAGGAACTCCTGAAGGAGCGAATATTTTTAAAAATCCAATGCCATTTTTTGCAAACCCAACTATTGTTACTCCAATAAATATTACAATAGCGAGAAAGAATGTAATGATTATCTGACTTGTAACTGTGAAGGCGTATGGCAATAAACCAACCATATTTAGGGTTAAAATAAATAAAAATATAGTCAAGATAAAAGGAAAATAAGGTCTGGCATTTGGACCAACAGTTTCATTAATCATTTTAGAAATAAAATTGAAGACCAATTCGTTAAGTAACTGAATCTTGCCAGGAATAATATTAACTTTTCTTGTTCCGGCTATAAAAAAAAATATAATTAGTATTGAACTAATCAGCATAAAAAGACTTGAGTTTGTAAAAGATAGATCTATTCCGTTGAAAGATAGGGAGGGTCCTATTCTGTGAACCTCAAACTGTTGCATTGGATTAGTTGCCATAAACTTAGCCTTTATTAATCATTTTTGCAGATCGCACAACATTAAATATTCCAGCGGCAACACCAACTATAAATAGAATTATTATAAAAACTGGCTTAGTTCCTAACCATTTATCTAGGTAGTAACCAATAAAAGTTGCGACAAAAACTGCAGCGACGAGTTCCGTGCTAATTCTAAGTGCCAGTCCTATTATATTGTTATTATTTTTCGATAAACTAATCTTATTTTTACTTTTAATTAATTCGATCTTTTTTTTAAGATCGTCAAATTCTGACATTGATATTTAAGCTACCATTTCCTCGGCTTTTTCAAGATCAACAGCGACTAGTTGACTTACGCCTCTCTCGGCCATTGTTACTCCATATAATCTATTCATTCTAGACATTGTTAAAGCATGGTGAGTGATAACTATAAATTTTGTTTCAGTAATTTTTGTTAGTTCTTCTATTAACGAGCAAAATCTTGTAACGTTTGCATCGTCTAGCGGGGCATCCACCTCATCCAGAATACAGATAGGAGCGGGGTTAATTAAGAATACAGCAAATATTAAAGCCATAGCAGTTAAAGCCTGTTCACCACCGGATAGTAAAGTAATTGATTGCAGTTTTTTTCCAGGGGGACTTACTAAAAGTTCTAAACCAGCTTCTAAAGGATCGTCAGATTCTATTAGCTCAAGTCTAGCATTTCCTCCTCCGAATAATTTTGTGTATACGTCATTAAATTTTCTACCAACTTTGTCGTAAGCATCAATTAGCTTCTCTCTTCCTTTTTGATTTAATTCGTTAATGCTAGATTTTAATTTTAATATTCCAGCCAGAAGATCTTTTCTATCTTCCATCATTTTATTTATTTGGTTTTCAAGATTTTTAGTTTCATCATCCGCTCTTAAATTTACAGCGCCCATGTTATCTCTTTCATCTTTAAGAGTTTTTAATGAAGCTTCTGTTTTTTCAATACTTGTTTTCTCAATAGATAACTTGTCTTCTTCATTTAGAAGATCGTCTATTGAACATTTAAAATCCTCTTTAACTTTATTCTCTAGCTCTGTAATTTTTACTTTATGGTTATCTATAAGTGTTTCAAAACGTACCTTTTTCTCACGCCCAAACAAAACTTTTTCATTAATATCAGTTAATACTTTATTAATTTCTGTGATTTTGTTTTCTGCAATTTCAATCTCAGAATTAATCTTTGCTCTAGCTTCTTCAGTATTTTTTATATTTTCTTGATAAAAACCTTTTTGCTCACCAATTTCGCTTGGCTTTATTTGAATCTTTGTAATTTCTTTTTCTAAATTTTTTAGTCGTGATAAAAGACTTTCTGATTTTGTTTTTGAGTTTTGCTCTAAATTGCGCCAGTTATCTATTTCAGTATCAATACTTTTAATTCTTTCTTTTCTTTTAATAGAGTCGTTTTTTATCGTTTCATATTTACTTAGAAATATCGCATATTTTTCTTGTAGTTCTTTAAGTAAAAAAGTCTTTTGAGTAAATTCCTTTTTTATATCCTCTTTATTAAAAGAGGATAAACTTTCATGATCTTTATTGATTAGACTATATAAATTTTCGATATTTTTAGATGTTTCTTCAAAACTAATTAGAACATTTCTTAAATTTTCTTTAACTTTTTGAGGTCCAACGTTTTCAAAATTATTTATAGTGTCATTTAATATTCTAGACTGCTCATTACTAAAATTTTTAAAATAATTTAAATAATTATTAATAGCATTTTTATTTTCGGAATTTCCAATATTTGCGAATATTTTTTCTGATAGATTCTCAAGTGCTTTTTGTTCAAGATTTAATTCTTCTGAGATTTTTTTAAAGTCGTCATTAGTTTTATTTTCAATTTCATAATAGGTTTTTTCAAACTCTAGTATTTCACTTTTCTCGTCAGTTAATCGCTTAATATTAGAATTGGCATTGTTAATGTTAATATTTTCGCTCTGTAAGTCTTCGTTAGCATTTTTTAGATCAATTCTAAGTTTTTCTGATTCTTCTTTAGTTCTTTGTTCTTGTTTAAATAAATCTTCATATTCCAAGTTTAGCCTTTGTAATTTACTTGTGATTTCTGCAAAATCATTTCTTAGAGGCTTAATTCTTTTGTTTTCACTTTCCAATAATTCACTGCTATAATTTTTTTCAATTGTTACCGCGCTAATATCATCATCAATTTCGTTTAATCCTTCCTGACTTTCTTTGAGTTCTTTATTAATTTCTTGAATTTTTAAATAAGAGAGCAATGCTTCACTTTTTTTAATATCATTTGATATTGTTTTATATCTTGAGGCCTCTTCCGCTTGTTTTAATAAATTTTTTAACTGAAGTTCAATTTGCTTCATTATGTCGTCTGCTTTTTTAAGATTATTTTCAGCGGCATTTAATCTTAGCTCAGCTTCATGTCTTCTAGCGTGAAGTCCTCCAATACCAGCAGCCTCTTCTAATATTGCTCTTCTATCTGTAGGCTTTGCAGTAATTAAAGAACCAACTTTTCCCTGACTTACCATTGACGGAGAGTGAGCTCCGGTAGAAAGGTCTGCAAATAATATTTGTACGTCTCTTGCCCGAACTTCTTTTCCATTAATGTAGTAACTTGAGCCTTTGTCTTTTTCTATTCTTCTTTTCACTTCTATTTCTGGAGTATCTCTAAATTGAGGAATATTTTCGTTATTTTCTAGAAGAATATTAACCTCAGCAATATTTTTAGAAGGGCGGTTTGATGTTCCAGAAAATATTACATCCTCCATGCCGCTACCTCTCAGGCTTTTTGCGGAAGTTTCTCCCATACACCATCTTAAAGCTTCGACAATATTTGATTTTCCACAACCATTTGGCCCAACAATTCCTGTAAGGCCATCCTCAATTAGTAAATGAGTTCTATCGGCAAATGATTTGAAACCAACTATTTCTAGTTTTTTAAATTTCATTTTAATTTTTTAGATATTTCTTTTGATAAATTTTCAAAAGTAAGATTTCCCTCAAATTTTTTTTCATTAATAATAATAGTAGGAGTAGAGTTAATAGAATATTTTTTTTGACCATCAATTCTATCGTTTAATATTTTTTCCTCCAATTTTTGATCCTTTAAACAGTTTGAAAGTTTTTCATCAGATAAATTAAATTTATTAGCTATCAAAAATAATTTTTTATTAATTTCTTGTATCTTATCTCCTGCGGACCAAGCATTTTGATTTTTATAAATCTCATCAATTAGCAAGATACTTGATTCTTTTGCCGAGCATCTAACAATTTTTGATGCATTTAATGCTGCAATATCTAGTGGAAAATCAATAAAGCTAATTTTAATTAAATCCTTACTTGCATATTCCTTTACTAATTTTGGATAAGTGTTCTTATGAAAATTAGCGCAATGCGGACATGTAAATGAACTGTAAATTTTAATTTCTACTTTCGCATTTTTATTACCAATAAATATTTCCTCATTATTTTGTCCATAAGAAAAAGAGCTAAATAATATAAAAGAAGAAACGATTAAAATATTTTTTAAATAATTTTTTATTATAGTCATTATAATTTTATTTATTAAGCTTTAAAAAAATTTCTTTTAAATTTTCACTTTTAATCTCATTTATTTTTTTTAAAATATTTTCACTTAATGTGATTTTTTTCTTTTTAATCTCAAAAGAAGAATCTTTAGATATAATTTGTATTTTATTAATAGCATTAAATCCGAGATAGCTATTAATTTTTTCAATAATTTGATCTCTCGAATATTCAATTTCTATCATTATATTTTTGTTAACATTTATTGAGAGAATATTTTCATTATTAATTTTTTTAATTTTTAAAGGAGCGACATTTTTAAACATTTTTTCACCAACTATGTTTTTCCAATTTTTAATTATTTCAAAATATACAAAGCCGTCTTTTTTTAGTATTTTTTTTGCATTTTCTGGTAATAAACTTTGCAAAGGTCTTAAACCTTGAGTAAATAATTTATTTGAAGATTTATCCATCACCATGAAAAATGTTTTATCAAATAAAATTCTTGCTTGGTACGATAATCATCAAAGAGATTTACCATGGCGAAGATATCGAGGTTTTCAGGATAGAATTTATAAAGTTTTAGTCAGTGAGTTTATGCTTCAACAAACTCAAGTTAAAACAGTGATTCCTTTTTTTAATAAGTTTTTAAAAGCATTTCCTAATTTAAAAAAATTATCTAAAGCAAATTTAAATAAAGTTTATAAACTTTGGCAGGGACTTGGATATTATTCTAGAGCAAAAAATTTACTTAACACCGCAAAAATAGTTCAGTCCCAACACAAAGGAATACTTCCTGCTGACTTTGAAACTTTAAAGAGTTTTCCAGGAATAGGCGATTATACCGCATCAGCTATAATGGCTATAGCATTTAATAAAGATTTTATAGGTGTAGACGGAAACGTCGAAAGATTTGTAGCTAGATTATTTGGTTATAAAAATAATAAAAAGAATTTTAAAAATAGCATTCTTTTAAAACTAAAAGAAATTAAGTCAGAAGATAATTTTTCTAAATTTGCGCAAGCATTAATGGAGATGGGAGCATTGATATGCACTCCACAAAATCCAAGATGTAATATTTGTCCTTTAAAACAAAATTGTATTTCTTTTAAAAAGAAAGATTTCGATTATAAAATAATTAATAAAAAAAAAGTTAATATTAAAAAATATTATTTATTATATGCTTTAGAAAAAAATAAAATTTTATTTTTTAATAACAAAAATAAATTATTACAAGATTTTGCAAATCTTCCGTTAATTAGTTATAAAAAAAATTTATTTGATATGAATTTTAAAAAAAATAGTTTTCATTTTGAAGGGGAGCCTAAAATAATTAAGAAAAATTTCGTTCATAACATTTCTAATATTAAAATGTTAATTAAAATTGTTCTTTTTAAAAGAATTAAAAAGATAAATGATAATCAATTTTACTGGATAGATTATAATAAAATAGATAATTCATTATTATCAAGTTTTTCAAAAAAATTTATAGAATTAGTAAAAACAAAAAAAATTAAATATGTTTAAAAAAATTATTATCGTCGGAGGAGGTATTGCTGGATTAACTCTAGCCAATTTCCTTAAAAAAAGTAATTTTAATAATTTTAGGATATATGAAAGATTTGAAAGAAAGTCATCAAGACCTACCGGAATACAGTTAACTCCAAATGCAGTAAGAATACTAGATTTTTTAGATACAAAATTTTTTTTAAATAATAATTTTCACAGAATTAATTATTTAAGTATTAACCCAGTACATTCTGGTGATTTTACAAGTAAATTTGAAGTTAGGATGAATCTTCAAAATATTGTTAGTGATAAAATTCCTTATCTAACCTGCGATAGAAATATTTTAATAAAATTTCTAGAAAAAAATTTAACTCCTAAGGAAATTTTTTATAACAAACAAGTTGTACAAACCATTAAGGATCATAATATTATTAGAGTTAAATTTAGCGATGGTTCAGAAGATTATTGCGATCTGTTAGTTTCTGCAGATGGAATGTTTTCAAAGTCTAGGTTAGATAATAATATTATTAAAAATACAAATTTTTACGCCTACAGAGGAGTGTTAAAGAACTTTTATTCAAAATATTCATTAGAGAATGATGTTGTTCGTTTATGGCTTAGTGGCAATAAACATTTGGTAACTTATTTTATTAACAATCAAAACGATTTAAGTTTTACTGGAATTAGTAAATCTTCACAAAAAACAACGTATACAAGCGATGATGTAAATTATTCAATTCCATTTCCAGCGGATCAGTTTAGAAGTTTATTTTTTTCAGAAAATAAAATTTTAAGAGAAACGCTAGATACATTGCATGAAGTATATCGATGGCCGATATTTTCTTTAAAAAAGAGAGTTTTTTATAGAGATAATCAAATTTTTATAGGAGATTCTTCACATGGCACAGTGCCATTTCAGGCGCAGGGAGCAGCATTAGCAATAGAAGATTCCTATGTTTTGTATGAACAAATTATTAAAAATGTGACTAATAACTTAGGTGTATTTTATTTTAATAAACGCAATAGCAGAGTTAGAAGAATCATTCTTAGATCGCATCTAAATATTTTTTTATTTCACTTAAAAAATCCATTTTTTATTATTTTGAGAAGTATTTTGTTCAAGATAATAGAGAAATCTTTTTTAGCAAAAAAACTTATGTTTGGATGGATTTTTAATTACAATCCAAGAAGTTCTAGTTATTTTTTCTGATTTTTTCTCTTAAGTGATCTAGTGGATATAATTTATTTTCCATTTTAATATGCCAAAAAGACCAGCCATTGCAGCTGTCGGTTCCTTGAGCTTTAGCGCCAACGCTATGAATAGATCCTGTGATATCTTTATATAAAATACTCCCATCAGCCATCACATGTGCCTGAATTTTATTTTTTGCATCAAATAATTTTAAACCAGGTTCTATTATTCCACTTTCAATTAAATAACCAAAAGGTATTCTTTTTTCATTTCGTTTATTTTCTATAGTTTTTAAAAAATTTTCATCAATTTTCTTTATTTTTTTTATTCTTGCTTCAGCAGTTTGATAATATTGTTTATTACTTTCTATTCCGTAATAGTTTCGTCCTAGTTTCTTAGCAACGGCGCCAGTTGTTCCAGTGCCAAAAAAAGGATCTAATATAAAATCATTTTTTTTAGTCGAAGATAGAATAATTCTGTACAATAAACTTTCTGGTTTTTGAGTTGAATGAACTTTATTTCCCTCTTCATTTTTTATTCTTTCGTTTCCAGTGCAAAGAGCTAATTCCCAATCAGATCTCATTTGTTTGTCATCATTAAAGCATTTTAAAGATTTATAGTTAAATGTGTATTTTGAATTTTTGCTTTTTGCGGCCCAGATTAATGTTTCGTGAGCATTAGTAAATCTTGTTCCTTTAAAATTAGGCATAGGATTTTTTTTATTCCATATTATGTCATTAAGAATCCAAAAATCTTTATCTTGTATTACTTTGCCTAATCTAAAAATATTATGATAAGTTCCTATTACCCATATTGTTCCATTTGGTTTTAAAACTCTTTTGCATTCATTGATCCAAGAAACAGAAAATTCATCATATTTTTTTAAATTATCAAATTTATCCCAATCATCGTTAACGGCTTTAACTTTAGAATGATCTGGTCTCTCTAAATTACTTTGTAATTGAAGATTGTAAGGAGGATCTGCAAAAATACAGTCAAAAGTTTCATTTGGGATTTTTTTTAATTCTTTTAATGAATCCCCAAGAATGATCGTGTCTCTATTTATTGTCATACAACTAAGGAGAGAAAATAATATTAGAAGACTCCCTCAGTCAACTTATGTCTGCGTATTGATTGTGTCTTAATTTTTAATTTATCAATAGGTTGTGTATAGGAGAAAAAGTCTTTCTATGATGCTCAGTAATTCCAAATTTTTTAATAGCTTCTAGATGTTTTTTTGTTCCATAACCGCAATTCTTTTCCCAACTATAATTTGGAAACTTTAAAGACAGTTCCTCCATAAATAAATCTCTAGAAACTTTCGCTATTATAGATGCCGCTGCTATAGAAATGCATTTTTGATCACCTTTGATAACTGTTCTAATATTTTTATCTTTGTCAGGAGAAAAATTTCCATCAACAAGAATAACATGATTTTTAATATTAATTTTTTCTAAGGCTCTATTCATTGCAAGTAAAGAAGACTGTAATATATTTAATTCTTCAATTTCTTTAACAGAAGAAATACCAACGCTATATTCACATTTTTTAATAAGTGCTTTAAATATTTCTAATCTTTTAGATTTGTTAAGTTTTTTAGAGTCATTAATCCCTTCGGGAAAATTATTTTGATCTAACTTAATTGCAGCAGCAAAAACTGGTCCGGCTAAGCATCCTCTGCCAACTTCGTCTACACCAATTATATTTTTACCAAATTTAAGATCATTTAAAATATTCATTAGTTTTTATATATTTCATTTCTGAATTTTTTAAGATCTTCCCATGATAATTTTTTATTTTCAGGCTCTTTTAATAAGATTTCTGGGTCAAAAGTTGAGAATGTTATAAATTTATCTTTATTAATAATAATTGAATCCCATTTTCCATGAATATCTAATATTTTATTTTTAGAATTATTAAAAAAGTTAGAAGCAATTTCACCAAGTAATATAATATACTTTGGTTTAATAATTTTTAAATGTTTAATTAAAATATCTTTGTAAAAATTATTTCTATTTCTAGTATTATTATCTTTATCAAAATAAATATTGGATAAATAATATTTCTCTTTCTCTAGAGATATTGATGATAGCATTTTATTCAAAAGTTCACCCCTAGATCCAGATAAGATTTCTTGATTTTTAACATCATCATCATTCGGACAATCCCCCAGTATCATAATTTTAGAATCTGGATTTCCTTTGTAAAAAAAATTATTATTATTTTTGGTATTTAGTTGATCGTTAATTTCTTTAAATAGTTGTAAAACTAACTGTTCTTTATTAGCAAAGGACTGATGTTTAGATTTAGTTATATTATTTGAAAAAATGTTATTAATATTTAAAGTTGAATAGTATTCCAGTAGGTTTATAGTTTTATTACTTAAATATTTTTTGAGCATTTTTATGAGTAAAAAGATCTTCTACATAGTTTTTTTTTTACTATTTATAGCAAATTATTCGCATTTGAATGCTAATATTTTAGAAAATAAAAAAAGATTAGTTAAAAATTCTAATTACTTTTCTAATTATTTATCTGGTAGTGTTTCTTTACAAAAAAATGACTCACAGAAAGCTTATAATTTTTTCGAAAATATTGAAAATTTAGGAATTTATCATTCAGAATTTAATCTGAAGTATGTCGAAACATTAGTTAATAATGGTAAAATTGAAGAAGCTTATATATTTATAAAAAAGTTAGATAAGTCTTATCAATCGGTATATCCATTTAATCTCATATTGTTCGTTCATGATTTTAAGAAAGAAAGATATTCAAAATTACAAAGCTATATTTCTTTACCAAAACAAAGCTTTAGTGACCCACTACTATTAGAACTGTATCAAAATCTTGGCTTGTGGGCAGATTTATCAAATAAGAATACTGAGGATTTAAACGAAAAGATTAATAGGTCAAATTCTAGTTTTAAAAATGTTTCGTTAACACAAAAAATTTTAATTAATTTGTATTTAGATAATCAGAAAAATATTGATCTAAATTTTAGTGAAATTTCCAATAAAAAAGAATTAGGTAGGTATAATTATTTTTATTTATCTTATTATCTAGAAAAAAATAATAAAGATAAGATTAATGATATTATCAATCGGAATTTAGAAATATCTTCTGAAAATTTACTATTTAAACAGCTCTTTTTAGACTCACATGAAAATAAATTTTATAAAATTGACAAATTTTATAAAAGAAAAAATATTAATCATGGTTTAGCAGAATTATTATATTTATTTGCTAACTTTTATCAAAACTATGAACAAGTTCAGATTTCAAATTTTTATTTAAATTTAAGTGAATATTTAAATCCTAATTTTCTGTCTAATAAAATCTTAAAAATAGAAAATCTTATTATATTAAATAATTTAGAAGAATCAGAAAAAGAATTAAAGATCATTGAAAAACTAGGAAAAGAATTTAATTGGTATGCAAATTTAACAAGATTAAGATTTTTACCAAACAATAACACTGAGAAGCAAATTAATTTACTTGAAAACTTTTTAAAAAATAATGAATTTTTTAAATCTGAAAAATATTTTGAATTAGCAAATTTTCTAAGAGCTAATAAAAATTACACCAAATCTATAGAATTATATGAAAAATCAATAGCGTCAAAAAAAGATAAAAGAGATGACGATTGGATTTATTATTACAATCTAGCTATTAGCCAAGAACGAGCAGGAGTATGGGAAAATGCAGAAAAAAATTTTTTACAAGCTCTTAAAATTTCTCCTAAGCAGCCTGAGGTTTTAAATTATTTGGCATATAGTTGGTTAGAAAAAAAAATTAATTTAGATAAAGCAAAAGAAATGTTAGTTGAGGCTGTTAACTTAAGTAAAGGACGAGGATATATTTTAGATTCACTTGGCTGGGCATATTTTTTACTAAAAGATTTTGATAAAGCAGAAGAAATTTTGCAGACAGCTTATGAAAAAGAACCTTCAGAAGCAGTTATTTATGATCATTACGGTGATGTTCTTTGGACAAATGGAAAACAAATCCAAGCTAGATATGTTTGGCAAAATGCTATTAAGCTTAAAAATATTGAGCAGGATTTAAAAGAATCTATTAATAAAAAAATAATTTTTGGATTAGATGATGCTGACAAAAAAAAGTCTTAAAGCTTATGGCAAGATAAATTTATATTTAAAAGTAATCAAAAAATTAAAAAATAAATATCACGAAATAGAAAGCTTATTTTGTTTTTTTAATATTTATGATGAGATTTTTGTGTTTGCTAATAGAACATATAATAAGATCATTTTTACTGGAAAATTTTCTAAAGGAATAAGCAATACTAACAACACAGTATTAAAATTATTTAATATTTTAAAAAAATACCCAAAATTTAATAAACTTAAATTTAAAATTAGAATTGTAAAAAATATACCACAAGGATCTGGATTTGGAGGTGGTTCAGCAGATGTTTCTGTATTACTTAATTTTTTTAATAAATATCTAAAACTAAATTTAAAAAAAAACACAATTTCTTCAATATGTAATAAAATAGGGGCTGATGTTGAGCCTTCTTTAAATACTAATTTTAAAATTCTTTATGGATCTAATAAAATTATAGAATTCAAAAAAAAACCAAAATTTAATTTATTATTAGTTTATCCAAATTGTTTTAATTCCACAAAAAATATTTATCTTTCAAACAAAATATTTTCAAAAAAAAATAATTCTGAAATTTACTTTTTAAAAAAGAATATTCTAAATATGAATTATTTGATCAAATTTTTAAATTATAAAGGAAATGATCTAGAACAGAGTGCTTTTAAAAAAAACAAGACCATATTAAAATTATTAACTTTTCTTAAGAAATTAAAAGGCTGTAAGATAGCCAGAATGACAGGTAGCGGTTCAGCTTGTTTTGCTGTTTTTGAAAATAACGCACATTTAGCTGAAGCTATTCTTACTCTAAAAAAACATTATAAAAGTTATTGGATAAGGAAAGCAAAAATAATATAACCTTATTTCTAAAATTAATATTGGGGCTTAGCCAAGCGGTAAGGCAGCGGGTTTTGATCCCGCCATCCCAGGTT
>Ga0209770_10000765_pt1 | contig 17107 bp, 15 predicted proteins | sample LauGreSu1BDMLBDD_2_FD_187572 | JGI IMG/M metagenome (GOLD analysis project Ga0209770, IMG submission 187572) | Freshwater lake microbial communities from Lake Michigan, USA - Su13.BD.MLB.DD (SPAdes) (version 2) | ecosystem: Environmental > Aquatic > Freshwater > Lake | place: Lake Michigan, USA...
GAGCCCCCGGCGCGGCCCGAGCCGCAGTCGGTCGGCGGCGCGGGCGGCGGCGCACCGGGCAAGGGTCCGCGCGCCGAGGAGGGCTTCGCCGCGGCGTTCGGGCGCAACCGCGCGAAGAACGATGTGCCGTCGGTCGAGCGCGCCAAGGACAACTCGCTCGCGCGGCTCCGCGCATCCTGGGGTTCCGGCAAGGAGCTCAAGGGCGGTCTGAGCTGAGCCTCGGCCGGGCGCGCGGCCCGGCGGGAAGCCGTGAATCACGCAAACACGGGCGTCGCCTCTCGGCGACGCCCGTGTGTCCTTTTCCGGCCTCGCTGAGGCCGGCCCTGCGGTCCGTTCCGGTCAGCCGCCCACCTTGAACTGGGCGACGACCTGCTTCAGGCTCGCGACCTGCGCCGCGGTCTCCTCGCTCGCGGCCGCGAGCTCCTCGCTGTTGCCGGCGTTCTGCTGCGTCACCTTGTCGAGCTCGGCGACGCCGCTGTTGATCTGGCCGATCCCCTGCGCCTGCTCGCGGCTTGCACCGGCGATCTGGCCGAGGAGCTCGTTCACCTCGCGGGTGCCGTCCACGATCGTGCGGAGGCTCGTGTCGACATCGTTGCAGATCGACACGGCGCGGTCTGCGCGCGTCGTCGACTCCTCGATCATCGTCGCGGTCTCCCTGGCGGCCTGAGCGGAGCGCTGGGCGAGGTTGCGAACCTCCTCGGCGACAACCGCGAAGCCCTTGCCCGCCTCGCCGGCGCGCGCGGCCTCGACCGCGGCGTTGAGCGCAAGCAGGTTCGTCTGGAAGGCGATCTCGTCGATGACCTTGAGCACCTTGGCGATCGAGTCGCTCGACTGCTTGATGGCGCCCATCGCCTCGCTCATCTTGACCATCTGCTCCTGGCAGGTGTTGGCCCGCGTGCGCGCCTCGTCGGAGCGGTTGACGGCCGCGGTCGCATTCTGGGCGTTGCGCTCGGTCATCGCGCTCATCTCCTCGAGGCTGGCGCTGATCTCCTCGAGGCTCGCCGCCTGCTGGCTGGCGCCGCTGGCGACGGACTGGCTGGTCGACGAGACCTGCGACGAGCCCGCGTCGATCTCGCCGGCTCCCTTGCGGATCTCGGCGAGGATTCCCTCGAGCTTCGAGACGAACTTGTTGAACCAGGTGGCCATCGTGCCGAGCTCGTCGGAGTTCGACGCGTCGAGGCGCTTGGTGAGGTCGCCCTCGCCCTCGGCGATGTCGCGGATGCGCGAGACCATCGCGGCCATCGGGCGGCCGAAGGTCATGCGGAGCAGCCATGCGAAGAAGAACCCGCCGAGGACGACCATCGGCACGGTCCACATGAGACCGCCGGTGATGAAGCCCGCGACCTGCGCGTCGACGCCCGTGAGCGGGATCGCGACCTCGTAGGCGCCGTGCGTTCCGCCGACCTTCCAGCCTTCCATCGCGAAGCCGAGCGCGTCCTTGCCATCCTTGTCGGGGTCGAACTCGCCGCGGGGATCGCCGTGGCAGAGCATGCAGCTCTGGTCGAGCTTGATGGCGCGCATGTAGTGCAGCGTGTTGGTCTTCGGGTCCACGGCGTGCGCCGCGCCCTCGCCGCCGGTCGCGAGCTGCTTCTCGAGCAGCGTCAGGAGCTCCGCGCGGAAGCTGCCGCCCTCGGGCTCGTTCTTCTTGTTGCGGGCGTCGAAGGCGACGACCTTGAAGTTGATGCCCTCCTCCTTCGCGGCCTGCTCGGCGGTGTGCCAGCCGACCACGACGGGGATCGTCTGGAAGAAGCGGCTATCGGTGTAGTCGCCCCCCTTCGAGACGCTTTCCTGGAGCTCCTTCAGGAGCTCGTCGGTCGCGATCGACTTCGAGAGGAAGAGCGCGCTTGCGTGGTTCTTGGCCTCGTCGGCGACGGCCGTGAACGCCGCGGCCTTCTCGACCATCGCATTCTCGGCGCTCTTGCGGTAGCCGGCGACGAACACGACATAGTTGACGGCGACGGCCACGACGACGAGCAGGACCGTCAGTGCGACGATCCGGCCCGACAGCGAACGGTTCTTGATCCAGCTGAACATGCGGACCTCCGGGACTTGACAGTCCATGACACCTACTTCGACGCGGCGCATTCCTATTCGCCGCCGTCCCCGCAGATCGGGTGGGTCCGTGATGCACTTCAACGATCGGAGGCGAACGGGGAATGCGCCTACGCGGATACTTCTATCCGTGGTCGCGATCCCGGGGCGAATGCCTGAGGAGCGCCTCGTAGTCGGCGGAATCCACGGGATTTCCCCTGACGAGATCGCGCGCGGGATCGACCGGAGCGCGTGGCGGGACCCGCACGACGCGGTACGCCGCGCGTGGTGTCGCGAAGCGGATCTCGTCGAGCGCGCCGTGGCGCGTGCGCATGGTGCCCACCTCCGTCTCGCCCAGCCCGGAGTCGGAGAGCCACTGCGCGATGCGGTGCGACGGCACGGATGTCACGACGCGGATGTGCGCCGTGGGATCAAGGTCGAACTCCGCGCGCGCGGCGCGGCCGTAGACGCGCGGCGCGGGCTGGTCGCCGGCGTCGGGATCGTTCACGAGCAGGAACTCCTCGAGCAGCGACAGCACGCGGAGGACCTCGGCGACGGTGTCGTCCACGCGATGCATGCGCGCTGCGTCGCCTCCGCCGGACTCCTCGAGCGCCTGCGCGTGCGCGCGCAGCTGCGCGCGGGTCGGACGCGCGGAGCCCGGCTGGAGGTGCAGCTCGCGCACTGCGAGCTCGACGGCGTCCTCGACCGACGGCGCGCGGCCGGCCGCGACGATGCGCACCGCGCGTCGCGCGATCTCGTCGGCGGGATCAGGCTCGGATCGTGCGGCTCCCTCTCGCATGGGTCCAAGTGTACGCTTCCGCCATGCTCGTCCTGACACCCGATGAATGCCGCGTGCTCGGCACGCTTGTCGAGAAGGCCCTCACCACCCCGGGCCAGTATCCGCTCTCCCTCAACTCGCTCGTCACGGGCGTGAACCAGAAGAACAACCGCGATCCGGTCGTCGAGATCGACGAGGAGGACGCGCTGCGCGCGATCGACGGACTGCGCTCGAAGGGGCTCGCGCGCGATGTGACCTTCACGGGTTCGCGCGTCGAGAAGTACCGGCATACCGGCGGAGAACGGCTCGAGGTCCGCGCGCCCGAGCTCGCGATCCTCTCGGAGCTGCTGCTCCGGGGACCGCAGACGGTGGGAGAACTCCGAGGCCGGGCGAGCCGCATGCACCCGTTCGAGTCGCTCGAGGTGGTCGAGGAGGTGCTCAAGACGCTCTCGACGCGCGCGGAGCCGCTCGTCCGCGAACTGCCCCCGGCTCCAGGCTCGCGCGCGCCGCGATGGATGCAGCTGCTCTGCGAGGACCTCCACCCGACGGGTCCGGTCGCCGCGGCCGCGCCGCCGCGCGAGCAGGAGCGCGCCGCGTCGCCCGACCGGCTCTCGGCGCTCGAGTCGAGGGTCGCCGCCCTGGAGGCGGTCGTCGAGGAACTTCGCCGGTCGGGTCAGCGCATGCCGTAGCCGGAGATCGTCGCGGGATTCTCGCCGTCGATCTGCTCGCGCATCCAGAGGTAGCCCCGCGTCGAGAGGTCGCATGCGAGCGAGAAGGCGTACGCCGCCGTCACGGCGCCCAGGAGGCCGCGCCAGAACGACCCGATCATGCCTACGAGCCGCTCGGGGCCGTGGAGGACGGCGAGTTCGCTGGCTTCGCCCGAGGCGATCGCGGCGCCAGCGCGTCCGCCGGCGACCGCGAGCAGCGCGTCGACCGCGCTGCCGGCGAGCGCCAGGATGCCTGCGACGACGGTTGTGCCGAGGACGAGCGCGACGACGGCCGTCGCGAGGATCGCGATCCATGCAAGCGGGCGGGCAAGGACGAGCGCGCACGCGCGCGTGATGGCATCTCCTGCATCGCAGTCCTCGACGGCCACCGCGACCGGCATGAGCGGGAACGCCGCGAACGCCGTCGTCGCGAGCACCGCGCCGAAGGTGGCGAGAATGATCGGCACCACCAGGAGGGCCGACACCAGGACATTCAGAACGGGAACGCGGAGGAGCCACGCGAACAGCAGGACCACGACCGCGAGGGCGGCGAACCCGAGCGCAGGGAGTGCGGGGAGTGCCGCCAGCCGCACGGCCCGGGCGCGTGCGTACGCCGCGCCTTCGAGGGGCGTGAGCCGCGCGGCGCGACCTGCGTGCACCGCGGCCATGCGGGCGGACCCTCCTGCGAGCACCGAGAGCACGCACGCCATCGCGAGGAGCCCCAGTGAGAAACCGGCCGGCGCGGCCCGGATCGCGGCCATGGGCAGCGTGACCAGCGCCGAGCGGACGCCTCCGAGCGCCGCGTCGAGGTCGAGCTGCACCACCGCGGCGGCGACCTGGCGGATGGCCGCCGCCTCGAGCGCGAGGAACGCGGTCGCGACTCCGCGGGGAGCGGACTCCTCGATGACGAGGATCGCCTCGGCCGCCCGGTTTCGGATGCGCTCGAGTTCGGGATCGTCGGTCGCGGCGCCGTTTGCGATTCGCTCGGCGATGCGGAGCGCCGTCGCGTCGCGCACCGCCGCGACATAGTCCGCTCGGGTCGCCGGGGCGCCGCCCTCGCGCGCGATGGCGTCGAGCCGCTCGACCTCGCCCTCCGCGATCCGGTTCGCGGCGGACCGTGCGCGCTGCAATCCGAGCTCGACTTCGGTGGCCGAAAGTGGACCCGCGGAAAAGCCGCGTGGACCGAAGCGCTGGCCGTCGAGCCGGTCGATGACCGGCGCCGCCGCTGAGATCAGGAGCACCGCGAGCATCGCGATCGGGATCCGGGCCGGCTGCATCGCCGCCGTGACGGCCGAGAACATGAAGTTCAGGCAGCCTCGAATCGTTCCGCTCTCGCTTGGTCGGCTCATGGGCGCGAATGGTACGGAATCGCGCCGGGGCCGTCAGCGATGAGGAGCTCGCGCGCCGCGTCGGAGAGGATCCAGCGCGACAGCGGCTCGGAGCGGGCCTCGGTCGCGGCCATGTTGTGAAGCAGGGTCTCGGCGTAGAGCCTCCCCTCGCCGCTTCCCGAATCGAGGAGCAGGAACGCATGAAGCGCCCAGGGACGGTTGGTCGAGTTGTCGGGCTGCGTGTGCTCGAGGTGCCACGCGGCCGCCTGGCGCGCCCTCCGGAGGAGGTCTGGCCGCCCGGCACCGGCCTCGCGCGCCAACCTGAACAGCGCGTGGAGCGCCGAAAGCTCGCACTCTGCCCAGACCTCGATGGCGAGGTACGCGTCCGGGGCGAGGAGCGGTCCTCCGCGATCGGCGAGCAGATCGTCAAGTCCGACCGCCTCCCCCATGCAGGCGCGCCACAGCCGCTGCTCGCCCCGGTCGCCTCGGAGCAGTGTCGGATCGGGGGGCAGGTTCCCGGCGTTTGGCTCGCCGAGGGCTGAGAGCATGCGGATCCAGTCTGCAGTCTTCATGCGTGTTTCTCGCGGGCGCCGTCAGAGAACTCGTCGAGGGACCCGACATCGTCGCGCCTTTCGCGACGGGTGGCGTTTCCCGCTTGGAGGCGCGAAGTCCGATGCTATCGTCTTGGAATGCTCATTCGCTCGTCGGATCGGTCGAGGCTCCATCGGCGCCAGTGCGTCGCCTGTGGCTACTCGGGCCAGTTCGTCGACCGACCGAGTCAGTCGCACTGCCCGCGCTGCGCGTGCGACTTTGCGGTGCGCCCGCCCAAGAGCTATGCGGAGATGGAGGGCCTCGAGCCCGGCGCCGGCGGGCGGAGCCTCGCCCGCGCCCGTGCGTTCAACGAACCGCCGCGCGAATGGCGGCTGGTCGAGCGGTGGCTCGTCTTCGTGTTCCTGCTGTCGGTCGCCGCGGTGAGCATGCTCGCGATCGCGATCGCGACCATGCCGCTGCGCTAGAGCCGCGCGGACCGCACCGGACACGCGCGCCGTACACTCCGCGCCATGTCCAGCACGGCCGCGTCGAACCAACTGCCCCCCACTCCCGCACTGCTTGCCGAGGTCGAGCGCTCCTTCGCGCAATCGACCTCCCGCCTCTGCGACTTCCTCCGCATCCCGAGCGTGAGCACGGATCCGTCGTTCGACGCCGAGACCCGCCGATGCGCGGACTGGCTGGTCGCGGAGCTCCGAGCGCTGGGCTTCTCCGCGGAGGCCGCGAAGACCATCGGCCATCCGATGGTGGTCGCGCACCACCCCGGGGCCGGGCCGGACGCGACGCGGCGGCCGAGGGTGCTCTACTACGGCCACTACGATGTGCAGCCGGCCGATCCGGTCGAGCTGTGGAAGAGCCCGCCGTTCGAGCCGGCGATCGTCGATGGCCCGCGCGGCAAGCGGGTCGTCGCGCGCGGCGCCGTGGACGACAAGGGGCAGGTCATGGGAATCGTCGAGGCGCTCCGCGCGTGGAAGGCGGTGGCAGGCGGACCGCCCTGCCCGGTCACGCTGATGATCGAGGGCGAGGAGGAGTCAGGCAGCCGGAGCCTCGAGCCCTTCATGACCGAGTGGAGGGACCGGCTGTCGGCGGATGTCTGCATCGTCTCCGACACGGGCATGTGGGACATCGGGACTCCGGCGATCACCACGCGCCTGCGCGGTCTCGTCTACATGGAGGTGACGGTCCACGGACCGACCCGCGACCTCCACAGCGGCATGTACGGCGGCGCGGTGCCGAACCCCATCAACACGCTCGCTCGGATCCTCGCGGAGCTGCACGACGCCGACCGCCGGGTGACGATCCCAGGCTTCTACGAAGGGGTTTCCGAACTTCCCGCGCAGACGAAGGCGCAATGGGAGTCGCTCGGATTTAGCGATGCCGAGTTCCTCGGGGAGATCGGGCTCGGCGAGGGGTTCGGCGAGCGCGGCCGGTCGACGCTGGAGCGCACCTGGTCGCGCCCGACCTGCGATGTCAACGGCATCTTCGGCGGATACACGGGCAAGGGCGCGAAGACGGTGATCGCCGCCCACGCCACGGCGAAGGTGAGCTTCCGGCTCGTCTCGAAGCAGGATCCGGCGAAGATCGCGCGCGCGTTCGAGGAGTTCGTGCGGTCGAGGCTCCCCGCGGGCTGCCGCGCCGAGTTCGAGAGCCACGGCGCGAACGCGGCGATCGAGGTCAGCGAGAGCTCGCGCTACCTCGCCGCGGCGAACCAGGGTCTTGCGGAGGTGTTCGGCAAGGCGCCGCTGCTGATCGGAACGGGCGGGAGCATTCCGGCCGTGGGCGCGATCCAGCGGATCCTCGGGATGGACGCGCTGCTGGTCGGTTTCGGACTCGACGACGACTGCGTGCACTCGCCGAACGAGAAGTTCGAGCTTGAGTGCTACCGCAACGCGATCAGGAGCCACGCGGCGATCCTCAACGAGCTCGCTCGGCTGCCCCGGTGAGAATTCCCGTCGCGGCGGCTACCGGCGGCCCGGACGAGGCGGCGGTGCCGACGCCTTGTGCCTGGCGCGGAGGCGTCTCGTCTCGGAGACAAGCTCGGCGAGTCGCTGCGCATGCTCGATGCGAGTGGCCATGACCCGCCCGATGCCGAGCGCCGCGGTTGCGGCGGCGACGAGGATCGCGAGATAGGCGACTTCGGACATGCCGGTTCCATCGGTCCGGAGTGGTGTCCGGTTGAGGTCGCGAGCCGGGTTCCCGCGACTTCGTGGGTACACTCCCCGCCCGATGCGGAGCATCCGTTCCATCGCCGCGGCCATCGCAACGCTGCTCGCCGTTCTCGGAAGCCCGGCGCAGGCGCAGTCGATCACCGTCGACCTGCTGCACTTCGGTGCGGGAGACGTGGCGCGTGGAGGCGGACCGCTGGCGGTCCAGGTCGAGTTCAAGAGCTCGCTCGACGAGCGCGCCGAGATCGAAGCGGTCTGGGAGATCCCCAATGCCGACCTCGACATCGTCGAGTACTCGCGCCGCATGGTGCTGGTGCCGGGGCAGGCGCAGCGCAAGTGGATCTACGGCGTGCTGCCGCCCGACGCTGAGGGAACCCTCTCGGGCGCGATCTACGATCTGCGCCTGTTCGAGATCCGCGACGGCGAGCGGGTGCGCGACCTCGGCACCTCGAAGATCTCACCGACGAACGCGGCGAACCCGCCGCGCGTGCTCGGGCTCGCGGACGACGCGATCCTCGTGGTGGGGCCGCGCGCGCTCGGGCTCGACATCTACTCGCAGTCGAGCCAGAACGCGACGATCCCGTCGATGCACCAGATCACGGCCATCGCGAACATCCGCGACGCCGAGGCCTTCCCTGACCGATGGGACGGACTCTCCGCCTTCAGCGCGGTCGTCTGGGCGGACGGTTCGGTGTCTCCGGCCCGGCTTCCCTCGGACTCTGGTCGCGCGCTCGAGCAGTGGACCGAGCGGGGCGGGAACTTCATCGTCGCGCTGCCTGCCGCGGGCGATCCCTGGGCCGTGGGCGTCGCGGGCCGGCACCGTTTCAGCGCGCTCCTTCCGAGCGTCCCGCCCGCCAGGCTCGAGGATGTGCCGCTCGCGGAGATCCTCCCGATGTTCTCGCTGAATCCGATGCTGCGGGACCCGCGGGCCCGCCTTCGACTCGCGGTGTTCGATCCCGCGCAGCTCGACCGGGGATGGCGCCCCTTCCTCGCGACGCCCGCGCGCCGCGAGAACGGGGCGCTCTCCTCGTCGCAGGGGCCGTTCGACGGGAAGATCGTGGGAATCCGCCGCGAAGTGGGCTTCGGACACATGACGCTCCTCGGCATCGATGTCGACGAGCTCTCGGCGCGCTCGCTCCAGGTGCCCGCGATCCCGCAGGGAGATGTCTTCTGGAACCGGATCATCGCGCGGCGCGCGGACACGCCGTCGGGCGCCGAGTACGGCGCGCTGGCCGACAAGTCGCGGCTCGAGACGACCGGCGGATACACCCGCGACATCGGTGACGGCCGCTCGATCGCGGAGACCATCGGCCTCTCCGGGCAGGCTGCGATCGGCGTCCTGGCGGCGACGCTGGTGTTCGGCGCCTACTGGCTGGTGGCGGGACCGCTCGGCTTCGCGATGCTGAGAAGCGCCCGGCGCGAGTGCTGGGCGTGGGTTGCCTTCGTGGTCGTCGCCGGGCTGTTCACGGCGGGGATCTACGGCGTCGGCCGCGCCTTCGCCGCACGCGACGCGCGCGCGAGCCACCTCACCGTGCTCGATGTCATCGAGCCGCCTGCCGGCGAGCGCGACCTGACGACCGTGCAGATGCGCCGCGCGACGAGCTGGATCTCGGTGTTCACGCCGGAGTACGGCGATGTCGAGGTCGCCATCGACGGGAGCTCGGACTCCGAGCGGCGCAACCTGCTCTCGTCGTGGCGGCCCGTCGGCTCCTCCGTGGAGGGGTTCCCGAGCCGCGAGCGCTACGCGGTCCCGTTCGAGCAGACTTCACGCGCCTCGGTGCCGTCGCGCGCGACCACGATCGACTTCAAGGCGAGCTGGCTCGGCTCGCTTCGCGAGGGATGGGGCTCGATGCCGCGGGTCGAGTCGCCCATCGTCGTGACGATCGACGGGTCCACGGCGACGCCGACCATCGATCTCTCCGGCTCGCTCGTCCATGGGCTGCCGGGAACGCTGCGAGGCGTGCAGGTGATCCATGTGTATCCCCGCCGAACGCCGCTGCAGACGCTGCTTCCGGCCACCGAGGAATCGCCTGCGGTCCGGCGGCTGCGGGCGCCGCTGCCCGCGGGCGGATACTCCGGGAGCCTCGAGAGCTGGCCCGCCGGCAAGGTCCTCGACCTCGCGGAGGTCTTCCCGAAGGCGAGGCCCATGATCGCCCGTGACCTCGAGCGCACGATCGAGCAGCGCTACTCCGCCGCGCTCGAGCAGAGCGCGCGCGCGGCGATCGGCCTCGCGGGCGATGTGCCGCTCGACACCTCGCTCGACATGCTGACGATCCACGGAATGCTGCAGCCGCCGCGCTACCTGCGCGACACCGGCTCGAGCTCCGTGCAGGGCGTGCTCCGGATCGCACGCATGGGTGGGCGCGAGCTCGACCTCTCGGCGTGGTTCTCGCAGCCATGCCTCGTCATCACCGGGTGGCTCGACCAGGCCGAGCTCCCGTTCCCGCTCGCCCTCGACGGCGAGGAGATTCCCGCGACAGGCCGCGTGTTCGTGCGCTGGGTCGCCCCGCTCCCCTCTGAACCCGAATGGGTGATCCCCGACAAGCTCCCGGCCGCGGGGGCGGGCAAGAAGACCTCCTGAGACGACGCCATGCCGATGATCGAGACGATCAACCTCACGAAGAAGTACGGCGATTTCGTCGCGCTCGACAACCTGAACCTCGTGATCGAGGAAGGCACCTGCTTCGGCTTCATCGGGCCGAACGGGGCGGGCAAGACGACCACGATCAAGATCCTCGCGACGCTGCTCAAGCCGACCTGGGGCGAGGCGCGCATCGACGGCAAGGTCGTCGGCTACCAGAACCACTTGATCCGGCCGCTGATCGGCTATGTGCCCGACTTCATGGGCGCGTACCAGGACATGACGGTCGGCGAGTACCTCGAGTTCTTCGCGGCGTGCTACGCGGTGCCGGCGTCGAAGCGCGAGAAAACGATCGCGGAGGTGCTGGCGCTGACCGACCTCGCGCACAAGACCGAGACCGAGGTGAACGGCCTCTCGCGCGGCATGCAGCAGCGGCTCGCGGTGGCGCGCGTCCTGATCCACGATCCGAAGGTGCTCCTGATGGACGAGCCGAGCTCGGGCCTCGACCCGCGCGCGCGCATCGAGATGCGCGAGCTCCTGAAGGAGCTCCGGCGCATCGGGAAGACGATCCTGATCTCGTCGCACATCCTGTACGAGCTCGCGGACCTCTGCAACGCGGTCGGCGTGATCGAGCAGGGAAAGCTCGTTTTCGCGGGCGCGGTGAGCGACCTGATGCAGCGCGCGAAGGTGGGCAAGGTCGTGCAGATCGCGGTCGAAGCGCGCACCGAGGAGGCGGCCGCGCTGCTCAAGTCGGTGCGCGGCGTTGCGAAGATCGAGGTGCGCGTCGAGGAGGGCGGGCGCCGCATGGATGTCCAGCTCGAGCCCGACGCCGAGATCGCGGCGAGCGAGCTTGCGGCGCGTCTCCTCGCGCAGGGATTCCGCCTCGCGCGGCTGCAGCCCGAGGAAATCAGCCTCGAGACGGCGTTCATGCGCCTGACCAAGGGGCTCGTGAGCTAACTTTCCGACATGGCGAAGGCACTCCTCATCGTCAACCGCGACAAGCCCGAGGCGGCGCGGACCGCGGACTCGATCCGGGCGGTGATCGCGCGGCACGCGGAGGTGGCGGAGATCGACGCGGGCGACGAGCCGCTGTCGGCGTCGGTCGCGTTCGATGTCGCGGTCGTCGTGGGCGGCGACGGCACGCTGATCGCGCAGACGCGGCGGCTCGTCGGGCACGGGAAGCCGATCGTCGGAGTGAACGCGGGCCGCCTCGGGTTCCTCGCGGAGTTCGACGCGGCGGACCTCGAGAGGCACGCGGGGCTCGTCTTCGGCGCCGCGCCGCCGCTGCGCCAGCGCATGCTGCTCGCGGTGGAGGTCGAGCATGCCGGCGGGCGGCGCGAGTCGGGCTCTGCGATCAACGACGCGGTGATCACCGCGGGAAACCCGCACCGCATGATCGAGATGGCGCTGACGGTCGACGACGACGACGCGGGCGTCGACATCGTCGGCGACGGCGTGATCATCGCGACCTCGACGGGATCGACCGCGTACAACGCGAGCGCGGGCGGTCCGATCGTCCACCCCGATGTGGGCGGCGTGATCATCACGCCGATCTGCGCGCAGAGCCTTGCGTTCCGGCCCGTCGTCGTGGACTCGAGGGAGACGATCGCCCTGTGGATGCGCCGCGTGAACGAGGGCACCTGCGTGGTCCTCGACGGCCAGCGGCAGATCCCGCTCGGGCGCGGCGACACGGTTCGGCTGACCGAGCACGCGCGAAAGGCGCTGTTCGTAGCCAACCCGTCGAACCGCTACTGGGACGCGCTGCGCGCGAAGATGAAGTGGGCGGCCCCGCCGTCGTACCGTGCCTGAGCGCTCGCCTCGGAGTGAGTCCGAGGCCGCCGGGATGACGCGCAGCGCCCGCAAGAGCCGCCGGACTTTCGCTAGACTCCGCGGCGTCATGATCGACCTGAAGGACCTCCGCGAACACCCGGACAAGTACCGCAACGGCGTGCGCGACAAGTGCATGCATGTCGATGTCGACAGGCTGCTGGCGCTGGACGAGGCGCGGCGCGCGATCCTCACGCGCGTCGAGACCGCGCGCAGCGAGCAGAACAAGATCTCGAAGGAGATCGGGCCGAAGATCGGCCAGCTGAAGGGCAAGCTCAAGGGCGCCGCGGGCGACGAGAAGGACCGGCTCGAGATCGAGATCGCGGCGCTCGAGGCGAAGCCCGCCGAGCTCAAGGCGCAGGTCGTCGAGGAGGAGCGCCATCTCGCCGCGATCGAGCCTGAGTTCAAGGCGCTCTGGCTCCAGGTGCCGCAGCCGCCGTCCGGCGACGTGCCGAAGGGCAAGGGCAGCGAGGACAATGTCGAGATCCGCCGCTGGGCGCCCGCAGGCTGGGATTTCGCGAAGACCTTCGCCGAGAACCGCGGCTTCAAGGCGCGCACGCACCTCGAGCTCGTGAAGATGCACGGTCTCGTCGACTTCGAACGCGGCGTGAAGATGTCGGGCACGCGGCACTATGTTCTGACTGGCCTTGGCATGCGGCTGCACCAGGCGGTGCTTCGCTACGCGGTCGACTTCATGGCCGACAAGCGCGGATTCACGCCGATGGGCATTCCCGTCATCGTGAAGGAGGAGTGCATGGTCGGCACGGGCTTCTTCCCTGCCGGCCGCGAGCAGGCCTACCACATCGAGGAATCGAAGCGCGGCTCGGGCCACGACATGTACCTCACGGGCACGGGCGAGGTCGGCCTCATGGGCCTGCACGCCGACGAGATCGTGCCGATGGAGCAGCTGCCGCTCAGGTACTGCACGGTGTCGACCTGCTTCCGCCGCGAGGCGGGCGCCGCGGGCAAGGACACGGCGGGCCTGTACCGCATCCACCAGTTCGACAAGGTCGAGCAGGTCGTGGTGTGCAAGGCAGACGACGCGGAGAGCCGCGCATGGCACAGGCAGATGATCGAGACGGTCGAGCTGATCCTCCAGTCGTTCGGCCTCCCCTACCGCCTGCTCCAGTGCTGCACGGGCGACCTCGGCGTCAAGAACGAGGACATGATCGACATCGAGAGCTGGATGCCTGGCCGTGGCGAGGTGGGCAAGGACGGCGCGCCGACGGGCGAGTTCGGCGAGACGCACTCCGCGAGCCGACTGAACGACTTCCAGTGCCGCCGGCTAAACCTGCGCTACAAGGACGAGCACGGGAAGATGCGCTTCGCGTATGCGCTGAACAACACGGTCGCCGCAAGCCCGCGCATCCTGATTCCGCTGCTTGAGATGCACCAGCAGGCCGATGGCTCGGTCGTGATTCCCGAGGCCCTTCGCGGATACATGGGCGGCATCTCGAGAATCGGCTGAGTTTCACGCCATCGCGCGTCCCCCACGGCGTTCGCCCGTCCAACCGCGCATCGAGGAGGTGCCGCATGTCTCGACGGATTCTCGCCATTCTGATCGCGCTGACCGCAGCGCTTGGACGCAGCACCGATGCGACGGCGCAGGAACCGCCTCCGGATCGCGGCTTTCCACCGGAGGAACGCATGGGCCCCGGCGGCCCGATGGGCGAGGAACGCAAGATCCTGAAGCAGTTCGACGAGGACAAGAACGGCCGGCTCGAGGGCGCCGAGCGCGACGCGGCCCGGAGCTTCCTCAAGCAGAGCCCCGCCCGTGGGCGCGGCGGGATGCGCGGCCCGGGTGGACCGGGTGGCGCCCGCGCGGAGACCGGCCCTGGGCCGAAGGTCGCGCAGGCCGATGTGCTCGACTACTCGGAGGCGGCGCTCTTCGCGCCGAACATCGTCCGCCCGGTGTTCCTGCAGTTTGATGTCGAGAGCTGGGAGGAGGAGCTCGAGCTCTTCCACAACACCGATGCGGAGGTCCCGGCCGACATGACCGTCGACGGCCGGACGATCAAGGGCGTCGGGGTCCACTTCCGCGGCGCATCGAGCTACATGATGGTCCCGCGCGGCACCAAGCGGTCGCTGAACATCTCCGTCGACCACACCGACGCGAAGGCGCTCTTCCACGGGCAGAACACGCTGAACTTCCTCAACTGCAGCGGCGATGCGTCGTTTCTCTCGACGGCGCTCTACTCGCACCTCGCGACGCCGCACATCGCGGCTCCGAGGGCGAGCTTCGTGCAGGTGATCGTGAACGGCGAGTCGTGGGGCCTCTACGCGAACCTCGAGCAGTTCAACAGGGCGTTCCTGCGCGAGCGCTGGCCCGAGTTCAAGGGCGAGGGCGCGCGCTGGAAGGTGAGAGGTTCGCCGAACGCGACCGGCGGGCTCGACTACCGCGGCGAGGACCTGGCGGCGTACCGGCAGCGGTACGAGATCAAGTCGAAGGACAGCGAGAAGGACTGGAAGGCGCTCGTGCGGCTCTGCAAGACCCTCAGCGAGACGCCGCTCGACCAGCTCGAGGCGAAGCTCAAGCCGATGCTCGACATCGACGGCGTCCTCTGGTTCCTGGCGCTCGACATCGCGACCGCGAACTCCGACGGGTACTGGACGCGCGCGAGCGACTACTCGCTCTACCTCGATCCGAACGGCGTTTTCCATGTCGTGCCGCACGACATGAACGAGGCGTTCAAACTGGCGCACGGCGGTCCGCCGGGCGGTCGTGGCGGGCCCGGTGGTCCCGGTGGTCCAGGAAGTCGCCCGGGACGGGGAATGCGGGCGAGACCCGCGGATGGACCGGCCGATGTCGCGCCCCCGCCCGGTTCTCCGCGCGGCGCACCGGGCGGCGAATCGATGATCGAACTCGACCCGCTCGTCGGCATGGACGACGCGACGAAGCCCCTGCGGAGCAGGCTGCTCCAGGTGCCGGCGCTGCGCGAGAAGTACCTCGGTTTCGTGAGGCAGCTCGCGTCGGAAATGACCTGGGAGAAGATGGGTCCGATCGTCGAGCGCCAGCGCGCCCTCATCGTGGGCGAGGTCGAGAAGGACACCCGAAAGCCGTTCACGACGGATGCCTTCTACCGCGACACGGCGTCGGAACCGACCGGTACGCTGCGGCAGTTCTTCGAGAGGCGATCGAAGTACCTGCTCGAGTACCAGCCGAAGGGCGTTGCCCCGGCAAAGAAGGACTGACGATGCCAGAGTTCCTGCAGAGCGCGTTCTCGAGCGACAACGACGTGCACTACGCCGATGCCGCGCTCCGGCTCGTGGCGGCGGTCGCGTTCGGCGCGGCGATCGCATTCGTCTACCGCTGGACGCGCGGTCGTTCGGCGGACCGGCGGTTCGTGGCCACGCTGGTGCTGCTCACGCTGCTCCTGAGCGTGACGACGATCGTGATCGGCGACAACGTCGCGCGCGCGTTCAGCATCGTGGGCGCGCTGTCCATCGTCCGCTTCCGCACGGTCGTCGAGGACACGCGCGACACCGCGTTCGTGATCTGCGCGGTCGCGCTCGGCCTTGCGGTGGGCGCGGGATATCTCGCAGTGCCGGCGATGGCGCTCCCCTTCATCGCGATCGCCGCAAAGTTCTTCAGCGGCGACCCAAACGTGCTCGACAACATCGATCCGAGCCCGTTCACACTGCACGTGAAGGTCGCGCCCGACTTCGCGGGCCGCGACGAGCTCCAGCGCGAGCTCGCGTGCTGCGAACCGAAGCCGAATCTCGTGGGCATCGAGAGCGCGCGCGCAGGCACCGCCGTCGAACGCAGCTACGAGGTCGAGCTCGCGGGCGAGCAGGCGGCCGACGCGCTCATCGACCGGCTCTCGCGCATCGCGGGCGTTCTCGCGGTGGAGGTCGTGCGCGCACGCAAGTAGCCGCGCGCGGCGCTCAGCGGTTCGTCCAGCCCGTGGGCTTGATCTCGTAGCGGAACGACCCGTCGGACATCAGGTCGATGAGCGCCCAGCTCGGCTCGCAGTAGGTCTTGTGCGGCTTCCACCAGCCGCCGCACACCGCGCCGCTGCAGCAGTAGGTCACGCCGTCGGCCTCGCAGCGGTCGATCAGGTGCGTGTGGCCCGAAAGGACGAGCCTCACCTTGCCCGACTTGCGGAAGAGGCTGTGAATGGGCGCAGCGTCGAGGTGAACGAAGCCGCCGGAGATGGTGGTCTCCTTCGCCTTGACCTCCGTTTCGCCGCGGATGTGCGGCGTGACGGTCACGATCGGGATGTGCGAGACGACGACGGTCGGCAGCGTGTTCTTCGCGAGGTCGGCCTCGAGCCACGCGCGCTGCTCGGGGTTGAGCTTCGCGAGGTACGAGCACTCGTTGTCGGGATCGGCCTCGACCGAGGAAAGCACGATGAAGTGCCAGCCGTTGCGGTCGAAGCTGCGCCAGCGCGACGCGAGCTTGAGTTCGGCAAGCGGGCGCGCATAGCCGAAGTCGGGCTCGGCGCCGGTGAGCTCGGCCTTCGACCTGCAGAACCCGAGGATGTCGTGGTTGCCGAGGCAGTGCTCGACCGGCACCTTGCTGTGCGCGGCGAAGAGCTTGTGGAATAGCGCCCACTCGCGGTCGACCTGCGGGCGCTTCGTGGCGTACGAGTCCATGATGAGGTCGCCGCCGGTGAGGACCATCTCGATACCCTCCGCGTGCGCGGCCTCGAACGCCTTGACCATGCCGGGCTCGCTGTCGCGGTCGGGCGTGATGTGAAGGTCGGTGAAGTGCGCGAAGCGCAGGGAACGCGCCGCGACCGGAGCCGCGGCCTCGGCGTCGGCTCGCGGGGCGATGCCGACCGCTGCGCCGAGCACGGTGAGTCCGGAGAACGCGGAGAACGAACGGCGGGACGGATTGTGGCGTGGACGCTGCATGGCTTCAGACTACGGATTGCCGGCAGCTTCCCGCAACCCGTGGATGGTTTGGAATCCGGAAGGAGGGCTCAAATCCGCGATCCTCCGTGGGATCTGCCGTATTTCCCCGCCCCGGAACTCAAGTCGCCCCAGCGGCTTGACGATCGCGTGGCGGACGGTATCCTCTCCGTCCCACAACTCATTCCCCGATAGCTCAGTTGGTAGAGCGGCGAGCTGTTAACTCGCATGTCACTGGTTCGAGTCCAGTTCGGGGAGTTCAAGGCCCGCCTCGAAGTCGAGGCGGG
>Ga0209770_10000766_pt1 | contig 17105 bp, 17 predicted proteins | sample LauGreSu1BDMLBDD_2_FD_187572 | JGI IMG/M metagenome (GOLD analysis project Ga0209770, IMG submission 187572) | Freshwater lake microbial communities from Lake Michigan, USA - Su13.BD.MLB.DD (SPAdes) (version 2) | ecosystem: Environmental > Aquatic > Freshwater > Lake | place: Lake Michigan, USA...
GGAGAGCTACAACCGCGAGCGGCCCCACGACAGCCTTGGCCGGGTGCCGCCGCTCACGTTTTTGCCGAGGCTGTTTTCGCCGGGTCAGTCTAATGAACGACTGTTAACTTGACAGGGGAGCTTACGCGATGACCACTTCGCCGGCGGCGTCGAAGGTCACCGAGCACTGCACGTTCTTGGTCCGGTCATTCTTGCAACCATGGCGAATGGCGTTGGCCAGCCCCTCCTGCAGCGCCAGCTCCACCTTCATCACCTCGGCTTCGGGCCATCCCTTGCCGGTCAGCAGTTCGGTGACACCATCGCCGACGGTGGTCATCGCCGCCGGGTCGGCGGGAATGACGATGTTCAGGGCGCACGTGGAGCAGTAGGGCAGCAGTCCGCCCAGTTTCTCAAGTCCGTCGATCGCGACCCGCAGCTCGTCGAGCTTGCGGCGCAGTTCGAGTTGCGCCTCGGCCTGGCGCCGCAGGGCGTTGAGGGCGGCGCGCTGCCCCTCGGTTAACGTCCGGGGCATGCTGTCGATGACGCAAATGGTCCCGAGCGGATCGCCGTCGCGGGTGAGCAGCGGGGCGCCGGCGTAGAACCGGATGTGCGGGTCGTTCACCACCAGGGGGTTCTCGCGGAAGCGGCGGTCCGACAGCGTGTCGGGCACCTCGAACAGGCCCGGCTGCTCGATGGCGTGCGCGCAAAACGAGATGCTGCGCTCGGTTTCCGTCACGTCGATGCCCACCCTTGACTTGAACCACTGCCGCTTCTCGTCAACGAGCGTGATCAACGCGATCGGCGTGCCGCACACCTGCGACGCCAGCAGGGTCAGGTCGTCGAAGGCCTGCTCGGGATCGGTGTCGAGAATGTGATAAGCGTGCAGCGCCTTGAGCCTGGCGGCTTCGTTGGCGATCATGACCGGCCTCACTTCACCGCGATCAGCGGCTTCACATGGTTGGCAATCTGTTCGTGGGTGGCAAACCAGACCCCGGGCTTGCCCTTGATGTATTGGACGAGTTTCTCCAGCATCGCGGTTCTCGAGCGGTGCCCGATCATGTGCGGGTGCATGGTCAGCAGGAACAGGCCCCCCTCGTCGTAGGCGACATCGAACTCCGACTGGAACACCTCGTAGACGTCGCCGACCGAAGGGTTCGAGCCGTCGGCGTTGCTGCCGAAATAGGGCGCATCGTCCAGGATTCGCTCAATCGGCAGCTCGACAACGCCCGTGGGGGCGCCGTCGAGCAGGATTTCGTAGGCATCGTCGCTTGCCATCAGGCTGCTGTCGTAGAGGAAGCCGGCCGCCTTGACCTGGCCCATGGTCCAACCGCTGAACTTCCAGGACGGCGCGCGGTAGCCGACCGGCCGCTTGCCGGTCATCCTGGTCAAGGTCTCGATCGAGAGGTCCAGGAGGCGTTGCTCTTCTTTCTCGTCGTTGAGCAGGGGCAATCGTTCATGGATCCACCCATGAACCCCGATTTCATGGGCCACAGCTGACGCCGATGACGCAGACCGGGGTGCCTGGATCTGCTTGATCATCTCGGGGTGCAGGACCGCACTTGCGGCGGGGATGAAGAACGAGGCGGGCACCTGCTGGCGGTCGAGCATTCGCAGAATGCGCGGCAAACCGTCGACGGCGCCGTACTCGCCGCGCGACAGGATCTCGTAATCGAGGTTGCCGGTGGAGAGCGTGGCAGTGGCGTTGTCGACGTCGAACGACAGGCCCACCGCGATGCGCGCGCCATTAGGCCAGGCCGGCTTGAGGCGCTTGCCGGCGCTGACGTGGAACATCTGCGCCTTGAGCTGCTCGACCGACAGCTTGGTCCCGGGCAGCGGGTCGGGCCTGACGGTCTCGGGCGCGGGCGGCGGCGCCGGCGCGCAGGCGATCAATCCAAGCAACAGTACGGCGACGGCAGGCACTCGCATCATCACAGCCAGCTTATCTTTGGAATACGGTCCGGCCGCCGACCATTGTCAGCATCACCTGCGCATCGCGGAGGCGCCGTTCGGGGCAGGTCAGCGGATCCTCGTTCAACACGATCAGGTCGGCCAGCTTGCCGGGCTCGATCGATCCCTTGTCCTGCTCTTCCATCATCAGCCACGCGTTGTTGATGGTGGCCATCCGGATCGCCTGCTCGCGGCTGACGCGCTGCTCGGCGCCCAGCACGCCGCCGGTAATCGTGTCGCGCGTCACGAAGTGGTAAATCGTCCACAGCGGCGGATACGGCACCACCGGCGCATCGGTCCCTGACGACACGGGCAGCCCGGCGTCCAAGTACATCCTGGCCGGCGTCGTGATGCCGGCGCGCGCCGTGCCCCAATACTTCACGAGGCTTGGCCCGGCGAGATACAGGTGGTTCTGGGCCGCGATGGCCAGGCCCAGGGCCTTCATTCGCGGCAGGTGATCGGGCCGGCCGATGAACGCGTGCTCGATCGACCAACGGCGGCCGGCAATCGGCTGGTCGGCGTCGGCTTTCTCGTAGGCGTTCAGCACAAGATCGATGGCGGCATCGCCAACCGCGTGCGTGGCCACGCGCCAGTCCCGCTGGTTGAAGGCCCGCACCGTGGCGACGTAACGCTCGGTGTCGACGGTCTGCAGTCCGCGGAAGGTGTGGTGCTCGCCCCACGGCTCCTCGTACGGTTCGCGCATCAGCCCGCCTTCGAAGCCGCCGTCGACGGCCAGCTTCACGCCGCCGACCCGCAGCCACTCGTCGCCCTCGCCCATGTCGATGCCCGAAGCCAGCAGCGGCGGCGCCGCGTCACCGCCGGTGATGGCGTTGCTCATGAGGACGTTCAGCCGCATGGTGGGCTCGCGCTTCTGCAGTTCCTGCAGCAAGCGGTATTCGGCCACCGAAACGCCGGGATGCCGAACCGTGGTGAGGCCCGCGGCGTTGAGCCTCTTGTAGCCGTCGATGCGCGCGAGCATCGCCTCGGCAGGCGTAACGGCGACCCGCGGCAACTGCACCAGCGCTCGCGCGGTGTCCACGAGCTCGCCGTTCAGGCGTCCGTCTGGATATCGCGTAATGCGGCCACCGGCCGGTTCGACGCCCTTCTCGGTGATATTCGAGCGGGCAAGAGCCAGCGAGTTGAGGATGTACTCGTGTCCGCCCCGGACCAAGATGACGGGATTGTCAGGGGCGATGCGATCGAGATCGTCGCGCAGCGGCAGCCGCTGTTCCTGTAACTGCGCCTCGTGCCAGTCGCTGTTGGACACGATCAAGTCGCCCGGCTTGGCGCCCTTGATGCGCTCGGCGAGGGCGTTGGCGACGTCGGAGAGCGAGCGTGCCCGCGACAGGTCCACGCCGGCGCCGCCGCCGGCGCCGTGCAAGTGGTTGTCCATCAACCCCGGCAGCAGCGCCTGTCCCTTGAGATCAATCAGTCGGGTGTCGGGGCCGGCGATCGCCCTCATCTGCGCGCTCGTGCCGACGGCCGTCACGCGCGCGCCGGTCACGGCGACGGCTTCGGCAATCGAGAACGCGGCATCGACGGTGATGACTTTGGCGTTGTAAAGCACCAGCGTCGGCGCCACCGGCCTGGGCAGCTGCGCCGGCGCGGTGACCGGAACGATGGCGGCGAGGGCGAGGGCGGCAAGACCGCGTCGGAGCACGCCGAAAGGATACCCCCTTTCGTCCCGGCAGGATTGTGCGTGGAGGTGCACGCGGATGCGCAGGCTATCCACCGAGGGCAGACTGCCGCTTGGCGAACCCGGCGCAAACATTGCACAATAGGAGGTCCAAGGTCATCAATGCGGCGGGTTTTGTCCTCTCTCGCGGTCGTTGGCGCGCTGCTCTGTCCCTGGACGGCGTCGGCGCAAACGGCGCCGACCAACTGCTCGGTGCCATCGCAGAACCTGTACGTCCGCGATGTCCTGAACTCGTTCTACTACTGGTATCAGAACCTCCCGGCCAACGTGAGCCCGACGTCGTATGCCTCGCCCGAGGCGTACCTCGACGCGGTTCGCTACCGGCCCATCGACAACAGCTTCAGTTACATCACGTCGGCCGCCGCCAACGAAGCGCTGTACGGCGACAGCCAGTTCGTTGGCTACGGAATGTCGACGCAGACCACCGGCACGCACCTCACCGTGCTGCAGGTGTTCGACGCCAGCCCGGCGCTCGAAGCCGGGCTCGAGCGCGGCGACCGCATTACTCAGATCAACGGGCAGTCGGTCGTGGCCCTTGTCTCGGCCGGCACCATCGGCGGCGCGTTCGGCGCCGCCGAGATTGGCGTCACCTCCGAGATCGCGTTCGAGAAGCCAAACGGCAGCCGCCAGACGGCGCGCCTGGTCAAGCGCGTGGTCACCATTCCCACGGTGTCGCTCACCCGCGTCGTCGAAGACGATGGCCGCAAGATTGGTTACGTGTTCTTCCGCAATTTCGTGCGGCCCTCCGAGGCGGCGTTGAACGACGCCTTTGCGGCGCTCAAGACCGCCGGCGCCACGGAACTCGTGCTGGACTTGCGTTACAACGGCGGCGGCCTGGTCGACATAGCCGTGCATCTGGCAAGCCTCATCGGCGGCACCCGAACCTCCGGCCAAGTGCTGTTGAACTACGTGCACAATGACCGGGTCGGCCCCACGTACAACAAGACCATACGCTTCACCAATCCCGAGCAGGCGCTGACGCTCTCGCGCCTGGTGGTCATCACCACACGGTCGTCGGCGTCGGCGAGCGAGCTCATCATCAACTCGCTGCGCCCATACATGCCGGTCACGGTGATTGGCGATACCACCTACGGCAAGCCGGTCGGGCAGTACGGCTTCACGTTCTGTGACAAGGTGCTGGCGGCCGTGTCGTTCTCGATCAAGAACGCCAGCAACCAGGGCGATTATTTCGACGGCATTGCGCCGACCTGCGCCGCGCCCGACGACAGCGCGCACCAGCTCGGCGACCCGGCGGAAGCCTCGCTGGCCGAGGCGCTGAACTACATCCGCGCGGGCACCTGCAGTGCCCGCGCCGACGTGGCCAGTCGCGCCCTGCGGCTCCTTCCCGACGAGCGGCCGCGCTGGTCGGGCTGGCAGGTGCTGCTCAACGCCTGGTAGGTGCCGGAGCGTCCCGATCTCGAGCTCTACCTGCACGCCCTGCGGCCACGGGTCGTGGGCCAACCGCTGTAGCGCATTCAAGAGATCAGGAGGTCAGAAAACCAAGTTCAACCAGTCCTGACCTCTTGGTCTCTTGATCTCTGGTCAACCCTCGGTTTCGACCAATTCCTGCTGGTCCCGGCCGCGCGATGCCACTACCGCAGGCTCTGGAGCCAGGGCCGGGTCGACCTCGCGATCGTTGACCAGGCACTCGGTCAGGTAGTCGTGCGCTGTGCCATCGGGGCGGGCCAGGAACGCTTCGAGCGGGGTCCGCAGGTTCAGGTCTTCTTCGCGCGTCTGCAGTCCCGGGAAGCTGCCATCGGGCCGCTGCCGCACGTAGCGATGCCAGAAGTCGGCGTGCCAGCGCGTGAACTGCGTGACCCGCTCGAGTCCGTACGCATCCGCCCCCCAGTGCTCCTTGGCGAGCGCCACATAGCGCCGATAGATCGCGACGCGGTCTTCGCCGGTGACATCGAGATAGCCTTCGCTGATCTCGCGAAACAGCCACGGCTTGATCAGGACGCCGCGCGCGCTCATCACGCCGACGCAGCCCGAGCGTGCCAGGCCCGCGGCAATGTCGCCGGGAAACAGCACGTCGCCGTTGCCCACGACCGGCACCGGGACGGCCGCCACCACCGTGCCAATGGCGTCCCAGTCGGCGGCAAAGCGGTAGCGCGCATTGCGCGTGCGGCCGTGCACGAACAGGGCGTCGGCGCCGCCGTCGACGGCGGCCTTGGCCTGGTCAACGACGTTGCGCATCTCGTCGTTCCAGCCGAGGCGCAGTTTCACCGTGACCGGGGTCTTCGTCACCGCCTTCTTCATGGCCTCGACGATGCGGCGGATGCGGGCGGGTTGGCGGCCGAGCGCCGCGCCAATGCCCTTGTGCGTGAAGTGGTCAATCGGGCAGCCGCAGTTGAGGTCCACCAGGTCGGCGCCGCGCGACTCGACGAGCGCGGCCGCCCAGCCAATCTCCTCGGGATTGGTGCCGGCCAGCTGCACGCCGAAGAACGGCTCGCCGTCGAACTTGCGAATCAGCGCGAACTCGCCCTTCTTGCGCTGCTTCAGGCGGCGCGCCACCGTCATCTCGCTGATCGTGACGCGCGCGCCCAATTCCACGCACAACCGGCGGTACGGCAGGTTGGACCCCTTGGTCATGGGCGCCATTACCACCGCCCCGGTCAGCACTTCGCGAAGGTCCATTCTTGGCATGTTAGCCTTTGGGATGGCCTTAAGACGAATCCTGGCCGCGGCAGTGGCCGTCTGGCTCTGGGTCGCAACCGGGTCGGCACAAGGGAAACACTTCCTGTGGAAGGTCGAAGGGCCGGGCGCGTCGGTGGCCTATCTGCTTGGCTCGCTCCACGTGCTGACCCCCGATTTCTATCCCCTGAGCACCGAAATCAACCAGGCGTTTGCGGCGTCGAAGACCCTCGTCGAAGAAGTCGACTTCGACGAGATGAACGACCCGGCGCAGATGATGAACGCGCTTGGCAGGGCGATGTTGGCCGACGGCCGCACGCTGGACCAGATGGTCGCGCCGGCGACCTTTGCCGAAGTGTCGAGGCGGGTTGAGAAGGCGGGCCTGCCGATGATGGCCATCCAGCGGATGAAGCCGTGGCTGGTGGCCATCACGCTGATGGGGCCGACGCTGCAGGCCGCCGGCTTCAAGGCCGAATTGGGCATCGACAAGCACTTCTTCGATCGCGCGAAAGAGGCCGGGCTGAAGCGCCAGTCGCTCGAAACCCTTGCCTACCAGATGGCGCGCTTCGACGAGCTGTCGCCGAAGCTCCAGGAAGAGATGCTGATCTCGGGCATGAAGGAGCTCGATACGCAGGTCGGCAACGTCACCGAGATGGCGAAGCAGTGGGCCGCCGGCGACATCAAGTCGCTGGAGAAGTCGTTGCTGGTGTCGTTCGAGGATTCGCGCGAGCTCTACGATCGGCTGCTGGTCGAGCGCAACCGCAACTGGGTGCCGCACGTCGAGACCTGCCTCCAGCAGAACGCCGGGTGCTTCATTGTCGTCGGCGCGGCCCACCTGGTCGGGCCGGACGGCCTGCCGGCGCTGCTCGCGAACAAAGGTTACAAGGTCACGCAGCAGTAGTCAGCGCGGGCGCTTCAAGCGCGCGCGCGCCTTCTCGACATCCGCCCGCACGCCGCAGTCATGCAGGTGATCGTTGACGAGGCCCATCGCCTGCATGAACGCGTAGCTCGTGGTCGGGCCGACGAACGACCAGCCGCGGTTCTTCAGGTCCTTCGACAGCGCGACCGACTGGGGCGAGGTGGTCATCGTCATCAACGTGTCACGGGTCACCGTGCGCGGCCGCTCGGCGGGGGCCGGTTCCCACGACCAGAAGTACGCCGCCAGCGAGCCCCTCTCCTCGATCAGGGCCAGCGCCCGCCTGGCGTTGTTGATGGTCGATTCGATCTTGCCGCGGTGCCGGACAATGCCTTCGTTCTTCAGCAGGCGCGCCACGTCCCTGGCCGTGAACCGCGCCACCGCCTCGGGATCGAAGCCGTCAAAGGCGGCCCGGAAGTGGTCGCGTTTGCGAAGGATCGTGATCCAGCTCAGGCCGGCCTGGAAGCCCTCCAGGCAGATCTTCTCGAACAGCCTCGTATCGTCGGTGACTGGCCGTCCCCATTCGTCGTCGTGGTACTGGATGTAGAGCGGGTCTTCGCCGGGCCAGAAGCAACGCTTCATTTCTGCCGGCCCTTCGACCTGGCTTTGCCCGTGGCCTTGTGGGCCTTCATTTCGGCCTCGAGCGCCGCCTTCACCTTGTTGAGCTCGGCTCTCACCTTCGGGTCGGTCGAGGGGAACCGGGGATCCAGCGTCTCGATGGTGTCGACGATGGTGGCGGCGACGGCGAGGCGGGTGAACCACTTGCGATCGGCCGGAATCACGTGCCATGGCGCCCACTCCGTCGAAGTGTGGCGAATGGTGTCTTCGTAGGCCTGCATGTACTCGGCGTAATGGGCGCGCTCCCCGAGATCGGCCAGCGAGAATTTCCAGTGCTTCTCGGCCTCGTCGAGCCGCTTCAGGAAGCGGAGCCGTTGTTCCTCCTTCGAGACGTGCAGGAAGAACTTGCGGATCACGAGGCCCTGACGCGACAGGTAGCGCTCGTAGGCATTGATGTCTTCGTAGCGCTCGCGCCAGATGTTCTTGGTGACCAGCGCCGGCGGCAACTGCTGGCGGGCAAGGATGTTCTGGTGCACCCGCACCACCAGCGTTTCTTCGTAATACGACCGGTTGAAGATGCCGATGTGGCCGCGGCGCGGCAACACCCGCGACGTGCGCCACAGAAAGTCGTGATCCAGCTCTTCGCTCGATGGCGCCTTGAAGGCGTGGACCTCGCAGCCTTGCGGGTTGACGCCCGACATCACGTGCTTGATGGTGCCGTCCTTGCCGGCCGCATCCATGGCCTGGAAAATCAGCAGGATCGAATAACGGTCCTGCGCATAGAGCCGCTCCTGCAGGTCGGTCAGCCGCGCGATGCCATCCGACACCAGGTCGCTGGCGGTGTCCTTGAGCGAGGCGCCCCACGGGTCGGCGGGCAGGACGTCAGAGAGGCAGAAGCGCGCTCCGGACGTGATGCGATAGCGGGTGGCGATATCGGCGAATGACGGCTTCTTCACGACGGTGAGAATGGCATAATGCGGGCTCCACGTGTCGCTGAAAGATCTGTGCATCCGGACGTTCTGGGGCGATCCGTTCTATCGATCGGTGCTGCAGCCCGTCGATCGCTACCTGGTACCGCCACAGCCGTCGCTGTCGTTCGATGCCGGCGACCTGCCGCTAAACAAGGTGTGCCGGATCGCCGATGCGGCCAACCCGCTCTGGCGCCGGGGCTACGACGATCTGGGCCTGTCAGCGGACCCCGCGGTTTTTCACCGCAAGGTCTGGGAGTTCAACCACACGCTCTATGGCCTGCGCCGGCTCAGCCGCCTGGCACCGGGCGCAACGGCGATCGGCATCGGTTGCGGCCACGAGGAACTGATGTACTTCCTCGCCAACCGGATTCAACGTGTCGTCGCCACCGATCTCTACGAGGGCACGTGGATTGGCGGCGAGAGCGACGCGGACGTGCTGGTCCACCCCGAGAAGTACGCCCCGTTCAAGTACCGCGAGGATCACCTCGAAGTGCAGCGCATGGACGCGCTGAACCTGGCCGTGGCCGACGAGGCGTTTGATTTTGCGTTCTGCCTGTCGTCGATCGAGCACTTCGGGCGGCTGCAGGACAAGCTCAGGGCGCTTCAGGAGATGTTTCGCGTGCTGAAGCCCGGCGGCGTGGCGGTGTTGACGACCGAAGTCGTGCTCAATCGCCTGGGCCGCGGCACCCAGTATTTTCCGGCCGAGACGCTGACGGCGCTGGTGCGCGAGGCCGGCTTCACGCTCGATGCGGAGCCGGATCTTCGGGTGGAGACCGAGACTGCCAACCGTCCGCTGGCGTTGCCGATGGACACGTTCGTGTCGCCGCACGTCGTGCTTCGCAACTTCAACACCATCTACACGTCGGTGGCCCTGTTCCTGATGAAACCGACCGGCGCCGACCGCGCGCGGGCAGCGGTCACTGGCGACGAGGTTGCCGCGCCGCGGGAACCGTATCGATATGCCGCCGGCATTGCGGCGGATGGCCGGGTTCCTGGAATCTCGCCAGGTCAGCCGTTTACGGTGTCACTCACGATCTGCAACAACGGCGACGCCACGTGGTTCACCGGATCCAAGAGCCATTGCGTCAGGATCGGGGCGTCATTTGTGACCCGCGAGGGCAAGAATCTCACCGGCGAGCCGCTTCGCTTCGGGTTGCCGGGCAACGTGCGCCCTGGCGAACAGATTCGGGTCGAGTTGTCCCTGGTCGCGCCAAGCGCCGAACCGGTTGGACTGCAACTGCAGGTCGGCCTGGTCAAGGAGAGTTACTTCTGGTTCCGCGACCAGGGATCACCCGACCACGTGATAGCACTTACGTCCTGACCGGCGCGGGCGCGAGAATGGCGAGCACCAGCAGGCGCGAGTCGCCAGTGTTTCGGACGCCATGGGGGACACCCTCTGGCGCGACCAGCAGATCGCCTGCGGCCATTGGCAGCTTTTGCGCCTCGAGCAGGAACACCCCCTCGCCTTCGAGCACGTGATAGACCTTGTCCTGCCCGGCGTGCGCGTGCAGCGCGTGCTCCTGGCCGGGTTCAAACGCGTTCAGCCCGACCAGCAGCCGGGGCGATTCGAACAAGGTCGCCTTGCCCATCTTGCCGGCGGCATAGACGGCGTGGGCGGCGGGGCGGATTACCGAAGGGTGTGTCATGGGCCACCGATTAAACACCGATTCGACACCGCTGCGTCAGGGTTTCACTGCGCTGAGGTTGAGGCGCCAGTAGTCGAGGGTGAACGGCGGATCTTGGCGGGCCGACAGCGCCGTCACGCGGTCGATGAACGCCTGCTTGAGCGCCGGGCCGGGCAGGCGCTCGAGATGCGGGTGGTAAATCACGGTGGTCACGAACTCGCGATAGTCGGCCTCGGTGGCCAGCGTCGTCGGCGCCTCCTCGAGGCTCGTCTCGATGGCGGCGAAGCCGGCCCGCCGCAGCCGTTCGGCCGAGGTCTCGGCGCCGGCGAACTCCCATGGCCCCGGCCAGTGGCCGAAGTACGGGGCGAAGGGTTCGGTGTGCATCAACTGCTCAGCCAGCGCGTGCGCGCGGACGAGATTGGGGCCGCCGCCGCACTGCGCCATCAGGCGTCCGCCGCGGCGCAGCGACGTGAAGATGTTGTTGAACAAGGCCTGGTGGTCCTTGATCCAGTGAAACGTCGCGGTGCTGAACACCAGGTCGGCCCACCCGGCAAAGGGCATGTCGGGGAGGGCCACTTGAGCGAACGAGACGCGATCGCCATAGGCCGGCCGCAGGTTGGCGCGGGCCGTAATCAGCATGTTCCACGACCGGTCGATGGCGACCAGCCGTCCGCGCGGCAGCCGCGCCATCAACTCGCCGGTCAGTCTCCCGCTGCCGCAGCCGGCGTCGATGGCGCGTTCGTCGCCGTTGACCACGAGGCGCGCCAGCACCTTCTGTCCCCAGCTGGTCTGGGGACCCGACACCTTGTGATACGACGCCGCATTCCATTCCGTCACGTTTCCTAGTGTAGCTTTCCCGGTTGAGTCGTCGGCGCGGACCTTCTCGCTTCTCCCTTCTCCCTTCTCACTTTTCACTTTTTACTTCTCACTTTTTACTTCTAGTAAGCCCACGAGCGGAACCCGATCATGCCCCAGGCCGCCAGGTAGGCGCTCAAGATGAGCGTGCCCACGGACACGGCGAGGGCGTAGGCGCGGAGCCAGCGGCCCGCGCCGCGGCGCCAGGCGTCGAGCGTGAACAACAGCGACATCACGGCGGCCGCCGGCAGCAGGATGGAGCCGACGAAGATGGCGGCAGTCCCCGGGTTCCGGGCGCCGAGGCTCCGGTCGGCCACGGCCATCACGCCGAGCGCGATCGACAGCAGGCCGGTGCTCGCGAGCAGAAGCGCGCTTTTCGTCCACCAGAAGCCGGAGGGCGTGGCGCGCTTCGCGTGGAAGCCCCATGCGAGCAACAGCGCGACCGGCGTCAGGGCGAGGGCCAGCGAACCCAGTACCGACCACCGCACGATCTCGACGAACCACCGCGCGCGCCGTTCGGCATAGGTCATGCCGCCGGTCATCACCATGGCGCCATTCTCGTCGGTGGTGAACACCAGCGTCGCGTCAGCATCGGCTTCTTTCCGGAACAGGTTGTCGGCAACCGGAACCAGGTCCTCGGCCCCCGCGAACACCGGGTCGAGGCGCAGGCCCGTGGCGGTGGCGGTCACCGTGGTGCCGGTCACCAGCCACTCGAGAAACGCCACGGCCTGGCTGCGCGGATTGGCCGGGTGGTAGTAGCCGGCATAACGTTCGAGGACGCCGGCCGGCAGCGCGACCCGCGGCTTGACCGGCGGCTCGACGTCGGCCTTCAAGTAGCGCACCGCCAGTTGTGAAATGCGCCGCAAGGCATCGGGCGAATGCGTCGAGTTGAGCAGCACCACGTAGCCGACATCGCGGGCGGCCGAATAGGCGTAGAGCGACGAGAAGCCGTCGATGCCGCCGCCGTGGCCCTGCATCGGGAAGCCCCCCGTGGTCGAGGCGCCAATGGCCGAGCCGTAGCCGAGGCGCAGGCCCGCCTCCGACGCCAGTGAACTGCGCGGATGCTCCATGTTGCTCAGGTACTCGGGGTCAATCACCAGTTGCTCGGCGGTCTCGCCCCAGTTGAGCAGCACGTGGACGAAGCGCCCCAGCTCGGCTGCCGACGTATGCAGGTTGCCGGCGGGGCGCAGGTAAATCGGCGAATACGGAACCGGCGGACCCGTCCGATCGCGATATCCCTTTGCCAGCAACGCCTCGTCCTCGCGCGTCAGGCGAAAGCTGCTGGTGGTCATGCCAACCGGCGCAAAGGTGCGCTCGGCAATGAAGTCCTCGTAGGGCCGGCCGGTAATTTTCTCGATCAGGTAGCCGGCGACCGCGTAGCCTGGATTGGAGTACGACACGCGCGTGCCCGGCCGCCAGCGCACGTCGCGCGATCGCGGGTTGCGCCGCAGCACCTCGATCAGCGGCAGGTCCGGAGGGTCCTCGGTGTTGTAGATCTCGTTGAAGTGCATGTCGTCGAAGCCGGCGGTGTGCTGCAGCAAGTGGATCACGCGCACCGGGTCGCCGGCCTCCCAAGGGTTGCGGAACGGCACGTCAGAGGCAATCTCGGTGATTGGCGTGTCGAGATCGACGTCGCCGTCCTCCGACAACTGCACCAGCGCCATCGCGACAAAGGTCTTGCTGATCGAGCCGGCGCGGAAGTGGGTCTCGGCCGTCACCGGCGTCCGCCGCTCGCGGTCGGCAAGGCCCACCCCGCCGGCCCACTCGACGCCGGACTGGCGCACCAGGGCAATGCCGGCGCCCGGAACGCCGGTGTCGTTCAGGACGGCTTGGACCGCAGCGCGAAACTCGTCCACTGTCCTGGGCCAGGGATCGGCCGGCGCTTGCGCGGCCATGCTCACGCCCATCGCCGCCGCCGCCACCACCAGGCCCACGCGCGCTCTCATGGGTGGATTCTAAGGGGAGTCGGCCCTCCGCTATACTCCTGATGTGCCGAGCTTCTTCCAGATCCGCAAGAAGGTCCACTGGTCCGACACCGACGCCGCCGGCGTGGTGTGGTTCCCCAATTTTTTGCGCTGGTTCGAGGATGCCGAGGAAGAATTATTCGCCTCGCTCGGGCGCACGCGCCAGTCGTTGCTCGACTCGCACCAGTTCGGCATGCCGCGCGTGGAAGTGAGCTCGAAATTCCGCGCCCCGGCCCGCGCCGGCCAGGTCGTGCGGGTGGGCATTGCCACCACCGTGGAGAACCCGCGCCGCCTGCACCACGCCTTCGAGATTCGCGACGACCAGTCAGGCCAGCTGCTGGCCGAAGGGTTCGTTCGCGTGGCCTGCGTCGACTCGGCCTCCTGGTCGGCGCGCGACCTTCCCGACGATGTCCTGCGGCTGGTGTCGGGCCTGCCCGATCTCGCCGAACGCCAGGCGCGCGGCGCCGTGGAGCTGCCATGGACATGAGCCGTTCAACTTTCAACTTTCAACCTCCAACTTTCAACTTCTGATGGAGGGCTGGCACGGCTGGGACGAGTACGCGGCGTATTACGACTGGGAGAATGCGCAGACCGTTGGGCGCCGCGACATTGCGTTCTGGAAGCACATGGCGTCGATGGCAAACGGCCCGGTTCTCGAACTGGGCTGTGGCACCGGCCGCGTGGCGCTGCCGGTGGCGCGGGCCGGCACCACCGTCGTCGGCATTGACCGCTCGGCGCCGATGCTCGACCGGGCGCGCAAGCGCGTGAAGCGCGCCGGGCTGCAATCGCAGGTCCAGTTGGTGCGCGGCGACATCCGGCACCTGCCATTTCCCGACAAGACCTTCCCGCTGGTGATGGCGCCGTACGGCATCCTCCAGTCGCTGCTCGCCGAGCGCGATCTCGCCAGGACGCTGGCGGCGGTGTCGCGCGTGCTGACCCGGAAGGGGACGTTCGGCCTCGAACTGGTGGCCGACCTGCCGGCGTGGGACGAATACACCAAGCGCATCAGCATGCGCGGCAAGCGGGGGCCCAACGGCAAGCCCATCACGCTGGTGGAGTCGGTGGTGCAGGACCGCGCGCGCCGGATCACCCGTTTCGAGCAAGAGTTCGTCGAAGGCCGGGGAAAAGGGGCGGTGCGCCAGAAATTCGGCCTCGCCTTCCGCACGCTGACCGTGCCGCAAATGGTGAGGCGCCTCGAAAAAGCGGGTTTGGAGGTGTCGGCGCTGCTTGGCGACTATCAGGGCGGCGCGTGGGATCTGCGCGCCGAAGTCTGGATCATCCTGGCCCGGCGGGGGTAACATAGCCATTTCCGCCGTGCCGCAGGCAACCCTGAAGGGTTGCCTCCACAGGCATGAGCATTCAGGAGTCACGACATGTCCGGCCATTCCAAGTGGCACACGATTAAGCACAAGAAGGGCGCGGCCGACGCCAAGCGCGGCAAGATCTTCACGCGCCTGATCAAGGAACTCACCGTCGCGGCCCGCAACGGCGGCGGCGACCCCGGCATGAACCCGCGCCTGCGCACGATTATTGCGGCGGCCAAGGAAGTGAACATGCCGGCCGACAACATCAAGAAAGCCATCCAGCGCGGCACCGGCGAGCTGCCCGGCATCGTGTACGAGGAAATTACCTATGAGGCCTACGGCCCCGGTGGCTCGGCCCTGATCATCGAGACGCTCACCGACAACAAGAACCGCACCGTCGGCGAGCTGCGGCACATGCTCGAGAAGCACAGCGGCAACCTTGGCGCCACCAACTCGGTGGCCTGGATGTTCTCCAAGAAGGGCCTGATCGTCGTCGACAAGTCGAAGGCCGATGAAGAGAAGCTGTTGGGCGTTGCGCTTGACGCCGGCGCCGACGACATGTCGGATGAGGGCGACAGCTGGGAAGTCCTGAGCGATCCGGCGGCGTTCGAGGCCGTTCGCGACGCCATCAAGGGAGCGGGCGTCGAGCCGGCCAGCGCGCAGGTGGCCATGCTGCCGGCCAATTACGTGAAACTCACCGGCGCCCCCGCCAACCAGATGATCCGGTTGATGGACGCGCTCGACGATCACGAAGACGTCAAGCAGGTGTGGTCGAACTTCGACATCGAGGAAAAGGAGATCGAGGCCTCGCTGGCGTGAGAGTGTTCGGCATCGACCCCGGCTCGCAGTGCACGGGCTACGGGTGCGTGGACAGCGACGGCCGGCGCCACCAACTGGTGCTGTGCGGAGCCGTTCGCGCCGGGGTCGCCGCCTCTTTTCCCGAGCAGCTTTCGCTGATCTACCGGGAGTTGTCGTCCCTGATCGCCGCGCAGCGTCCCGATTGCGTCGTGATCGAAAGTATTTTTCACGCCGTGAACGCGCGCAGCGCGCTCAAGCTCGGCCACGCCCGCGGCGTGGCCATGCTGGCGGCCACCGAGGCTGGGCTGGCCGTCATCGAGTACACGCCGGCCGAAATCAAGCGATCGGTGGTTGGTTACGGCCGCGCGGAGAAGCCTCAGGTGGGCCAGATGGTGAAGCTGTTGCTGGGGCTCGACGCCGTCCCGACGCCCCACGATGCGGCCGATGCGCTCGCCGTCGCGATCTGTCACCTGCACGCCGGCAAGGGCACGCCGAACGGCAAACCGGCCCGGGGCACCAAGGCGGCGACCAGCTGGCGCCATTACAAGCCCGCGGCGGCCCGATGACCGGGCGACTCGCGTTCGCTTGCGCAGGGCAGGGTGCGCGATGATTGCGTTCTTGCGTGGCGAGGTATTCGAAAAGCATCCCAACCGCCTGATTGTCGACGTCGCCGGGGTGGGCTATGACGTGCAGGTGCCGTTGTCGACGTTCTATACCGCCGGCGAGCCGGGCAGCGAGATCGCGCTGCGCATTCACACCCACGTTCGCGAAGACCAGTTGTCGCTCTACGGGTTTGCCACGGCCCTCGAGCTGACCATGTTCGAGCGGCTGATCGCGGTCAGCGGGATTGGTCCCAAGCTGGCGCTGTCGGTGCTGTCGGGGATCGAGAGCCGCGACCTGGTGGGGGCCATCCAGCGCAGCGACCTGGCGCGGCTCACCGCCATTCCCGGTGTCGGCAAGAAGACCGCGGAACGGATGTGCGTCGAGCTGCGCGATCGCATGCCCAGGGCCGTGATCGCGGCCGACGCGCCGCCTTCGCCGGGCGACGCGCTGCGCGACGACCTGGTGTCGGCGCTGACCAATCTCGGTTACCATCGGCAGGCCATCGACAAGTCACTCGACAAGCTGGTGAGCCACGCCGGCGAGCAGCGGTTCGAGGACGTGCTGCGTGCCGCCCTGAAGGACCTCTCCCGTGCCTGACCAGCGCCTGACGACGCCTTCCCGGGTGGCCGAAGACGCGCAGGAGGAAGCGGGCCTCCGCCCGCGGCGGCTGGACGAATACATCGGCCAGGACCGCGTCCGCGAGCAACTGCACGTGTCGATTACCGCCGCGAAACAGCGCGGCGAGCACCTCGATCACGCGCTGCTCTACGGGCCGCCCGGGCTCGGCAAGACGACGCTGGCCTACGTCATTGCCAACGAGCTGGGCGTGCCGATTCGCACGACCTCGGGGCCGGTGATCGAGAAGCCGGGCGACCTGGCCGGCATCCTGTCGAACCTGCAGCCGCGGGAAGTGCTGTTCATCGACGAGATCCACCGCATGTCGCCGGCGATCGAGGAAATCCTCTACCCGGCGATGGAGGACTTCGAGCTCGACATCGTGATTGGCCAGGGGCCGGGGGCCCGCTCGGTGAAGGTCCCGGTCGAGCCGTTCACGTTGATCGGCGCGACCACCCGGGCCGGGCTGCTGACCTCGCCGCTGCGGGCGCGCTTCGGCATCGTCCACCGGCTGGATTTCTACGCGGCCCGCGACATCGAGGAGATCGTCCGCCGCTCGGCGCGCATTCTCGATGTGCCGATGGACGAGGCGGCGGCGAAGGAAATTGCCGCCCGGTCGCGCGGCACGCCCCGCATCGTC
>Ga0209770_10000767_pt1 | contig 17089 bp, 11 predicted proteins | sample LauGreSu1BDMLBDD_2_FD_187572 | JGI IMG/M metagenome (GOLD analysis project Ga0209770, IMG submission 187572) | Freshwater lake microbial communities from Lake Michigan, USA - Su13.BD.MLB.DD (SPAdes) (version 2) | ecosystem: Environmental > Aquatic > Freshwater > Lake | place: Lake Michigan, USA...
GACTCCTCGACCCGCCATGTTGGTGGCCACGGTGACAGCACCGATGCGACCGGCCTGGGCGACGATGTGAGCCTCACGGGTGTGCTGTTTGGCGTTCAACACCTCGTGGTGTACGCCCCGTTTGGTGAGCTCGCGTGAGAGATGCTCGCTCTTTTCCACGCTGATCGTGCCGACGAGAACCGGTTGGCCGATCGAGTGTTTCTCGACGATGTCATCGACGACTGCACGAAACTTGGCCGCCTCGGATTTGTAGATGAGGTCGGCCTGGTCGACGCGTGCCGGAGGCTTGTTCGTGGGAATGGGCACGACCTGCAAGCCGTAGGTATTCATGAGCTCGGCAGCCTCGGTTTGGGCGGTGCCCGTCATGCCGGACAATTTGTCGTACATACGGAAGTAGTTCTGCAACGTGATGGTCGCGAGAGTCTGGTTCTCTTCCTTGATACGCACACCCTCTTTTGCTTCGACCGCTTGGTGAATGCCCTCGCTCCATCGCCGTCCCTCGAGAATGCGACCGGTGAACTCGTCGACGATTTTCACGTCGCCAGCCTGCACGATGTAATCCTTGTCGCGGCGATACAGCTCTTTTGCCTTCAGTGCGACTTGAAGTTGGTGGACGAGATTCTGTTGCACCTCGTCGTACAAATTCTCGATGCCGAGTTCACTCTCGACTTTCTCGATGCCTGCTTCGGTAGGCACGACGATGCGCTTGTCTTCTTGCACTTCATAGTCGACGTCACGCTGAAGTGAACGCACGATCGAGGCGAACTTGTAATACATCTGGGCCGCATCTGCGATACGACCAGAAATGATGAGAGGCGTACGTGCCTCGTCGATGAGAATGCTGTCGACTTCGTCGACGATGGCGAAATTGTGGCCACGTTGCACTTTTTCTTTCAGCGTGCCGGCCATGTTGTCGCGCAGATAATCGAAGCCGAATTCGTTGTTTGTTCCGTACGTGATGTCGCATGCGTATTCAGCACGCTTCAACCACGGACTTTCCCGATGCCCTGGAATCACCAACCCGACCGAGAGCCCCATCCAACGGTGGATACGACCCATCCACTCTGAGTCACGTCTGGCGAGGTAGTCGTTGACGGTGATCTGGTGCACGCCCTTTCCGGATAGACCATTGAGATACGCCGGCAACGTCGACACCAAGGTCTTTCCTTCACCAGTCTTCATTTCGGCAATCCAGCCGAAGTGAAGCGCGGCACCACCCATGATCTGAACGTCGTAATGACGTTGACCGATGACACGTGAGGCGCCCTCTCGCAGAGCAGCGAAGGCTTCCACCAAGATGTCGTCGAGATCTGCACCACGATCGAGTCGCTCACGGAACTCGCCCGTCTTGGCCTTGAGGGCATCATCTGAGAGCGCCGCCATGGAAGCCGACAGTGCGTTCACGTCGGGGATGATTCCCTGGAGGGCCTTCACTCGCTTGCCGTCGCCGGCACGAAGTATGCGGTCGAGAAGTGCCATGGGAAGGGTCAGCCTACCTGTGAGCCCCTCGCCCGCGCCGGCGGTGCGCGACAGCCACCGCGTGCACGTGCACCACCCCTTCAGCGTGAAGGCCTTTTGCTGCGGCACGCAAGGTTGCCCCGGTGGTGATCACGTCGTCGACCACCACGACACATCTCATGTTCGGGCGCACTCGCGCACGAAATCGAGGTCTGGTCAACCGGGTGATTCTGTTCTGACCCTCTTGTGAGTCACGATTGATCCGCTTCAGAAGACGTTTGCACGGCAAGCCCAACTCTCGAGCCAGAGCACGCGCCAACCACTCGGCCTGGTCGAGACCCCGCTCACGTATGCGGCGAGATGTCGTCGGTGCCCACGTGATGACTTGAGGCGACGGATGTAGGTCGTGCAGTAGCGGTGCGAGCAAGCGTGCGAGATACACCGCTTGGCCTCGATCGTTGTGATACTTCAGCGCGAGAATTCGCTGACGAACATCACCGTCGTGTGTGCTCGCAGCAGACAGTGTGAGACCGGGCTCACACAATCGAAAAGAGCCGTCCTCAAGTGACGACGGTTGAGTACGGTTGCCCTGCATGTCTCCTACCACCACGATGCGTCCGTTGTCGGAGCGATTCATTGAACGCATCGCACGATGTGCGCTCGGCCTCGCATGTTTCGGCACGGGCATCGCGTGTTTCGTGAAGTCGGAGATGGGTGTTCCACCCTGGGACGTGTTTCATCAAGGTGTCGCTGGTCGAACCGATGTGCGGATGGGCACAGTGATCGTTTTCACCGGTATCGCACTGCTTGTGTTGTGGATTCCCCTACGTCAACGCCCCGGCATCGGCACGATCATGAATGCGCTCGAAATAGGCATCGTCGAGAACCTTGCTGAAGAGTTGCTACCCGACACAGGACACGTCGTCGGACGACTCGCCTATCTGGCCCTCGGCATGTTGCTGATTGCCGGTGGTTCTGGTCTGTACATCGGAGCAGAACTCGGAACTGGTCCGCGCGACGGGTTGATGGTCGGCATCAATCAACGATTCGGAGTCAGCATCAGACTCGCTCGAACGATCGTCGAAGTAGTGGTGATGGTCATCGGTTTGACCCTCGGCGGCACCATCGGTGTCGGCACGTTCATCTTTGCGTTCGGCATCGGCCCGCTGGTGCAGACGATGCTCGGTGTGTTCAAGATGTCGCCATCGGCAATCGCTGCAGCTTCGTCCGAAGCCGCCGAACAATGACGACCCGGACGAAACTCGCTACGAATCAGTAACGGTAGTGCTCGGGCTTGAACGGTCCCGTCGGCTCGATACCGAGATACTCAGCCTGCTCGTCGGTGAGACGTGTGAGTCGCACACCGAGTGCGTCGAGGTGAGCGAGGGCGACCTTTTCGTCGAGGTGCTTCGGCAACACGTAGACGCCGACGGGGTACTTGTCGGTGTGGTTGAACAACTCGATCTGGGCAATCACCTGATTGCTGAATGAGCAACTCATCACGAACGAAGGGTGACCCGTCGCGCAACCGAGGTTCACCAACCGACCTTCGGCCAACACGATGACTGCGTGGCCATCTTGGAATGTCCAGAGGTCGGTTCCTGGCTTCAACTCGTCACGGGTCGCACCACTTCGAGCTAGTCCGGCCATGTCGATTTCGTTGTCGAAGTGACCGATGTTGCAGACGATGGCATTGTGCTTCATCTTTGCCATGTCGTCGACTGTGATGATCGCTTCGTTACCAGTTGCTGTCACGAAGATGTCGGCCTGACCCACGACATTTTCGAGAGTGTCCACTTGGTATCCCTCCATCGCTGCCTGTAGCGCATTGATCGGGTCGATCTCAGTGACGACGACGCGGGCACCTTGACCGCGCAAGCTCTGCGCACATCCCTTGCCGACGTCTCCGTAGCCAAGGACGACTGCAAACTTGCCGGCGATCATGATGTCGGTCGCGCGGTTGATGGCGTCGATGAGCGAGTGGCGACAGCCGTACAGGTTGTCGAACTTGCTCTTCGTGACACTGTCGTTCACATTGATGGCCGGGAACAACAACTCGCCCTTCTCCGCCATCTTGTACAAGCGCTTCACACCTGTCGTGGTCTCTTCGGTGACACCCTTCACCGACTTCGCCATCGTGGTCCACTTGGTCGGCTCGGTCTTCAACGAACGCTGCAGCAAGCCGAGCACGATTGCGAGCTCGGGGTTCGATGCGGTGGTCGGATCCGGCACTTCGCCGGTGCGCTCGTACTCGACACCTTTGTGCAACAACAACGTCGCGTCGCCGCCGTCATCGAGGATCATGTTCGGCAAACCGCCATCGGGCCACGTCATCATCTGCTCGGTGCACCACCAGTACTCCTCGAGAGTCTCACCTTTCCAGGCGAACACCGGTACACCTTGTGGGTCGTCGATGGTGCCGTTCGGGCCCACGACCACCGCTGCCGCAGCGTGATCTTGAGTGGAAAAGATGTTGCAGCTGGCCCAGCGAACTTCTGCGCCCAACTCCACCAGCGTTTCAATGAGCACTGCTGTCTGAATCGTCATGTGCAAAGACCCGGAGATTCGTGCGCCTTTCAGTGGCTTTGTGCCACCAAATTCCTTGCGCAATGAACGCAGACCGGGCATCTCGTGCTCGGCGAGGTGGATTTCTTTACGACCAAATGGTGCGAGGTTGAGATCGGCAACGCGATAATCGCGACGCGTGGCGAGAGATGATGACATGAGGGTTCCCTTCGGGTCTGCAGACGTGGACGAGCCACTCGGCTCTGTTCACCAGGCTGGGGCCCACTGGCACCGATCTGTTCAGCCCGACAAGAAGATGAGTGTAGTGGAGCTCTACGCCTCGAAAGTGGGCTTCAGTCCGCTGTCGCGAACCTTGGCCATGAGTCGGTCGTGTTCTGCATCGGACACCGATTCGGCTTCGTCGATGAGCATGACCGGAATGCCCTCGCGCACCGCATATCGACGATGAAGGCGTGGGTTGTACAGCGACTCTTCGTCAGCGAAGTAAAACAACGGACCCTTGTCCTGCGGACAAGCGAGGATGTCGAGCAAGGCTTGGTCGATTGACATGCGAGTCATCCTGCCACGATGCCGAGCACTTCGGCGACTCGCTGGTCGCACTCGACGCGAGTCGGTGCCTCGAGATTCAACCGCAGTAGCGGCTCTGTGTTCGAGGGCCGCAAATTGAACCACCACTCGCCACAATCAACGGTCAATCCATCGAGAGTGTCTTGCGGGTACTGCGCAAACGCGCGGGCAACGGACTCGATGACGGCGGTCGTGTCGTCGACCTCGGTGTTGATCTCTCCGCTTGCTTCGTAACGTTCGAATGGCTTGCGAACCTCTGACAGCGGCACACCCGCGCGTGCCATTTCGTTCAACACGAGCATCGAGGCGATGATGCCACTGTCGGCACGGTAGTTGTCGAGGAAGTAATAGTGCGCTGAGTGTTCACCACCAAAGACCGCACCGGTCTCTGCCATTTTCTGTTTGATGAAACTGTGACCCACGCGTGTGCGCACCGGAGTTCCGCCGTTCTCGCGAATGACCTCAACGACCGCTCGGGAACAGATGCAATTGTGCAAGATTGTCGCACCAGGGTGGGCTCGCAACATCGCTGCCGCGAGCATCGCAGTGGTGGTACTGCCAGACAACCCTCGACCCAGCTCATCGACCACGAAGACGCGATCGGCGTCTCCATCGAACGCCAAGCCCACATCGAAACCACCTGACACGACGCGAGCTTGCAAATCACGTTGGTTCGCTGGCTGGATCGGGTCGGCAGGATGGTTCGGGAACGATCCGTCGAGCTCGCCGTACATGACCTCCAATTGCACGCCTGCAAGACGCTCGAACACCACAGGCACGATGAGGCCGCCCATGCCGTTCGCTGTGTCGGCGACGACCTTGAGTCCGCGCAGTGCGGCTGGATCCGCAAATGACACCACATGGTCGGCGAACTCGTCGAGCATCGACCGCGTCGTCTTCATGCCTCTCACCGCTGTTCGTGGCGACGTCATGGCCATCTTGGCGATGTCCCTGATGTCGGCGAGCCCCGAGTCGATTCCGACCGGTCGAGCACCAGACAGACAGAATTTGATGCCGTTGTACTCGGCAGGATTGTGCGAGGCCGTGAACATTGCGCCAGGCGCGTCGAGCTTTCCCGCGGCAAAATACAACAAGTCGGTGCTTGCTAGTCCGAGATCGACGATGTTCACACCACGACTCATCGCACCTTGTGCGAATGCATCGGCAAGACCCTCACCCGTGAGACGCATGTCGCGAGCCACCAACACAGTTGATGCATCGGTGAACTGAGCAAAACCGACACCGAGCGCATATGCGACGTCCTCGTTCATCTGGTTCGGAGTGGTGCCACGCACGTCGTACGCCTTGACGATTCGATCAAGCACCATTGGATCGGTGGTCGTCACGCCGTCTGACGCTACCGACCCCCCACCAGTGGTCAGCGGAACATCATCCACACCCACTCCGTACCTGAATGGCCTACGTCGGAACCACACCAACATCACCAGTCCGGCGAGAGTGAGAACGAACGCGATCTGATCTGCGCGCGACGTCGCGTACTCCATCACCACGGTCGTGGATGACGGAATGACGACCATCATGTTCGGTGCGACTCGATATGGACCTTCGGCGCCTTTCACCTTCCAATTCGGGAAGTAACTGACCCGGACAAGTACAGGTGTACCGACATTGTCGACATCGAATGACAAGCGCTCTTGATCGATGTCGATGTTCGACACCGACACCTCGCCCACATCACGCAGTTCGATCGGAGTGGCTTGTGACGGTACGACGATGTCGACCCGACGACCACTCTCCCCGGGCTCACCCTCGCGCCGTTCCATGTCGACTTCGACATCGATCCGTTGCCACGACGCAGGGCCGTCAGCGGCCGGCAACGCGGCCCATTCGTTTCTCTGCTGGAAATACGACGTACCGAGCTCGAGCCACTGCTCGCGAGCGTCGCCCTCATGTTCGTTGACGATGACAGGCTGTGTCGACAGTCCCTCGACAAGTGCGACGTCGCGCACCTCGTACACGTGCCACGGACCGCTCGTCTTCAACTTGACGAGATCTTCCTGCGCATCGGCTTGCGCCACCGCTTCAGGAGTGAACGCCATGTAGTACTTGACCCCGAGCTCACGAAGATACGGCACGCCCTTTTCTGCGACGGTGTTGTCGTAACGAAGCTCTCGCACCGGGTTGCTGCTCTGTTTGGACATCGCAGCAGCTGTGATGAAGTGATACGGCGTCGTGCCTGCAGCCTCGAAGAACAAGCCCTCCATCGAGCCGATACAGCCCTTCGTCCAGAAGGGCAACAACATGAGCGACATCGTCGTTCCGTACTTGTTCAGCTCGCTGTTGTTCTCCCACAAAGCTCGGCCACAGCCATGTGCGGGATCATCACCGATTGCGAGCATCGTCTGCACGATGTCGTGATACTCGCCATAGGCGGCCTTGCCCTCGTACCCTTCGAAGTTCCAACGCGCCCAACCGTCTGAGAACGCACGCGATGCCGGCACCGACACGGGTCCCCACGTGTAATGCGTTTTCCCATTTTTCGTCTCGACTTTTCCGCCGGGCAATTGCTCGTACCGAAAACCCAACACGATGAGACAGAACAACGCACTGACTCCGAGCAAGGCAGTGGCAGCTGCGGTCGGAAAACCGACGACAGAAGACTGGGTGGCTACATCTTCACGGGCGCGGCGTTCGAGCACGAACGAGCGATGGACGAACGAAGCGACCTCGTACACACCGATGAGTGCCAGCATGAACCGCAACAAGTACACGAATGGCAGCAACCGCGGGTTCCACAACAAACCGATGACCGGAAGCTGCCGTTGAGCAACGTTGACCCCCACCATCAGGATGATGGTGTAGACGCCCATCCAGATGCCGAGGAAGCGACGACGCAAGAGCGAGCCGACGAAGCCTGCGATGGCCAACGCCAAGATGATCACGTCCCATGCGATCGGTAGCGGGAAGAACATGGTCCACAGAGATTCGTTCGGCCCCGCTGGTTTCGGCTCGTACTTCATGTCGGTCATGAAGGCATGTCCTCCGAGGAACGGAAGAACCCAAAACGCCGACAACAACACTGCACACACCATCGTGGTCACGCCGTACCTGAACCGTTGCCGATCCATGCGCATGAACCACATGATGACGAGACCGCCAAAGACGAAGATCAGCACGATGCCGTGACACAACGCAGACAACGCGATCGCCACCGCGGTCCACGCTCTGTACTGACCCGTCTCCAGCCCGCGCGCAAACAAACCAAATGCGACAAGTGCGAACGCAAGCGCGAGAGAGAATGAATACTCTCCGGCCATCGTCGAGGCGATGTTGCCGCCGTAGATGGTGAAGCTCTCGTCGTACAAGAACATGGTCGCGCCGACTGCCATGAGCTCTGGCAATGGAAACGCGAGGCGCGCCAGTCGTCCCATGAGCCAGGCGCAGAACGGGAAAGCGACAAGACCAGCGACAACGACGATCTTGAATGCGATGCCGTAGGGCACGATGATGTCGACGAGAACGACCATGAGTGCCGGTACCACCATGTAGAACCGGTATGCGGGAAAACCTGAGTACCAATCCATGCTCCAACCGTTGAAGCGCCAATGCGGCAGCAGAACATCACGAAGGTATGCGGGCCCCCACACGTGGGCTCCCATGTCGCCACCGGTCGGAGTGTTGTTACGCAGAATCAACTCTGGGTGAAGCGTCGAGAGCACCAGCAAGGTGGCTCCGACCACCACTGCGGTGGTCATCATCGAGCGCCACGTGTCGGATCGATTGCTCATGTGAGTGCCACCAACACGAGACCTGTCGCGTTGAAAGCCATGTGAGTGATGATATTCATGCCGAGGGCATCATTGCGGTCGAACACCCAACCAAGGACAAGTGCGAAAGCAAAGAGACCGACGAACTCGACCGGAACGAAGTGAATGGCCGCAAACCACGCGGCAACGACAACCAAAGCACGAGATTTTCCGAGCGCTGTACCGATGGAACCCTGCAACATGCCCCGATACACGATTTCCTCGACGAGCGGTGCTCCTACCACGACGACCAACACGAGCACGATCATCCAAGCACCAGTCGCATTGTCCACCAGGTCAGTCGCCCGCTTCTCGATTTTCTCCGGCGAGAACGAATCGGGAAAGAGCAGCCGTAACGGGATCATCACGACGGGAACCAAGATCAACTGTGACGCGATACCGAGCGGAACGCCGAGGGCGTCACGAGGCGAAAAACGAATCCGCATCACCTCGCGAAGTGAGCGCTTGACATGGATTCGACAGAGCCGACTGACACCCCACAATGAGATCGACCAAGTGATCACTGACACCATTGCCAGTACCCAGATGGGTTGTGAGCTGACGTCGACGTCGCCCTGACCGACGAGGACGATGGCAAGTGGCGCTGCGATGTTGCCAGCGAGAAAGCAGGCGAACCAGGTCGCAACCGCAGAACGCGCTGGAATCACGATGACAGTGTGTCAGCCAGCGAGCCGAGTCGCGCCTTCTGCGTAGGTGCGGTGACGGCGGTCTTCGAGCCTCCAGCCCGACGGCGGCTTCAATCGCCGTGCATGTTGGTCGCACAGGTCATAGGAGTGAGGTTCACGCTCAGGCGTCAGGTCGTCCAGCCACACCAATGACCGCGCATACTGATACGACAAAGTGAGCACCGCTTCATTCGCACATCCGCTGCGTGAACAATGACGGGCCATGTGGACAAAGGTACTTGTTCATCGAAATACGTTGTGTGATACCGGTTTTTCGACCATGACGACCTGTTGCAGGCTCGCCAAGACAAGCGCAATCATGCAGCCGTAGGCTGAAGACATGAGCGAGATTCCTCCCCCGCCGCCCCCGCCGCCCCCGCCGTCAGGTAAGCGAGGTGGTCAAAATCCGTTCATGAAGGGTCGCGCACCGCGACAAGACAAGTCGCCCACCGATCCCCAGGCCCGCCGCCCCATGCCGCGTTGGGCCATCTGGGTCGTCATAGCCGCACTCGTCATGCTCGCGTTCAGCAGTCGGTTGTGGACCACGCCGACGGGCGAGAAATTCAGTTACACCGAGTTCCTCGCATTGGTCGACGAAGGCAAGGTTGCTGACCTCACCATCAACAACGCAACCAACATCATCAGCGGAACACTGTCCGACGGCCGCAAGTTCACCACGACTGGCGCCGTACAACTGAGCGAAGCGGATGAGCAGCTCTTGAAGCAGCGTGGCGTCGACTACAACTTCTCGACTCCGCAGACAAGTTGGTTCATGAGCCTCATACCCATCTTGTTGCCGTTCATCTTCATCGTCGGAATCTTCATGTGGATGCAGCGCCGTGCCATGGGTCAAGCCGGCAACATCATGTCGATAGGACGTAGCCGGGCGAAGTCGTACCAGTCAGACAAGCCGTCCACCACGTTTGCCGACGTCGCTGGCTACGAAGGCGTGAAGCAAGAAATCAAGGAAGTGGTCGACTTCTTGCGCATGCCCGAACGTTTCAAGGAAATCGGTGCGCGAGTTCCGAAGGGAATTCTGCTGGTGGGTCCTCCCGGTACAGGTAAGACGCTGTTTGCTCGCGCCGTTGCAGGCGAAGCTGGCGTGGGCTTCTTGTCGGTCACTGGTTCTGACTTCATGGAAATGTTCGTCGGCGTCGGAGCGAGCCGCGTGCGCGACCTGTTTCAACAAGCCCGGAAGATGGGCAAAGCGATCATCTTCATCGACGAAATTGATTCCATCGGCCGGAAACGTGGTGCGGGCCTCGGTGGTGGGCACGATGAACGCGAGCAGACGTTGAACCAGATGCTCGCCGAGATGGACGGCTTCGAAACCTCGGAGGGCATCGTCATCATGGCGGCGACAAACCGTCCCGACATTCTCGACCCCGCTCTTCTGCGCCCGGGTCGTTTCGATCGCCAGATTGTCGTTCCGTTGCCCGAATACGAAGAGCGTCTCGCCATCTTGAAGGTGCACTCTCGCGACAAGCGAATGGGGCGCGACGTCGATCTCGACACGATGGCACGTGCCACACCTGGCATGAGCGGTGCCGACCTCGCCAACTTGGTGAACGAAGCAGCTCTTTTTGCGGTACGTCGCGGATCGACTGAGATCGAACGTATCGACTTCGAGAACGCGCGCGATCGAGTGGTACTTGGTGCACGGCGCGAGAGCCTGGTGTTGAACGCCGAAGAGAAGCGGGCGACCGCCTATCACGAAGGTGGGCACGCCGTGCTCGCGACGGTGCTACCGCACAGCGACCCGTTGCACAAGGTCACGATTCTTCCTCGCGGTATGGCACTTGGTGTCACATGGACCCTGCCAGAAGAACGACACACATACTCACGTGAGTATTTCGAGGACATCATTTGCAAGGCAATGGGCGGACGAGTGGCCGAGAAAATCGTGTTCGGTCACCTCAACAGCGGTGCCGCAAACGACCTCGAGCAAGCGACTGGCATCGCCCGACGCATGGTGCGTGAATGGGGTATGTCAGACAAGGTCGGGCCGATGGCGTGGAACACCCAGCAACAGGTGTTCCTCGGTGAGGATCTCATGACAAGTGGCCGCGAGTACAGCGACGAAACGGCTCGAATGATCGATGAGGAGATCTCTCGCATCCTCACCGAGCAAGAGCAGCGCGCCCACGACCTACTCGTGAAGCATCGCAAAGGTCTAGACCTCGTCGCAGAAGCTCTGCTCGAACAAGAAACCATCGACGGTGCACTCGTCGCGCGTCTCATTCAAAAAGGCATCGATCGCAACGTCGAAGGAAATTCGTCCGGCGAAAGCGCTGGTCGCCCCGAGCACGACACACTCTGAGCTTCGCGCCCCGTAGCTCACGGGGCGCAGAACTCGCCTCATCGATCGTGATCGTGTCCGAGTTGTGGTTCTGGGGTCGACCCTGGCTCGCGGCATTCAGCCACGGCTGCCCACAGGTCTTGTGCCTTCACGGGGCCTAGAAACGCAGATCGCACGACTCCACGCTGATCTGCCACGACAAGTGCCGGAACAGCATCGATCCCGTACTTCGTATGCAGCGATCTCGCAGCGGAGTATTCAACTTCGCGCACCGCGACATCGGTACAACCGAGTACTGATGCCTTGCTGAACACATCGGAACATGTGGAACATGTGGCCGAGGTGAACACTGCGACCAACCAAGGTGCTGTCACGTCTGGAAAGTCGTGGCGGTCGAGCTGTGTCGGAACTTGGAACCCTCCCTGAGTGGGAGCAGGTGTGTCGCGACGCTTCATGAATTGTGCGACCGCAACTGCAGCGAGGACGACGATGAGGGCGACAACGATTCTGATCATCTCGAATTTGCTCCTGGCTGCGGCAGAGCCAAGACACCAGAGAACCCCACGAGTTGTCGACCACGACTCAGGCGACGTTGGACGACGATGGGTTGGTCCGACTCGATGATCAACTCGCCTGTCGTCGCGTCAAGGGGCATGTCGATCACGGTGACGCCACTTGCTGGAAGTGGAATTGTCTGAAGTGACGGAATCGGAAACTCGCCACCAGGTCCGATTGCAGACACTCGCACCGTCGCATCGAAGACGGTGGTGTTGACGAACGTCAATGCTCGCGGCGTACCGGGCGTCACGCCAGACGGCACTCGCCACGTGGTCGTCGCCAATTCATCTGGAGCGCCAGTCATCACTGCGGTGAAGTTGCTCTTCGCGACACGCTGATTGATGACATGTTCTGCGACGAAGGTGCTCCCGTCCTTGGTCGACACTGATATGCCGTGCACTCCTTCGGGTAACCCTTCGACATTGCCTGCATTGACCACGACGACTTCACCGGCAGGAACTGCCACAGATGTTGTCGCACTGGGTGCAGCGACACCGTTCGCAACGTCACCCGACAGACCGGCACCGGTGAAGACCGCATCGACCGTGATGTCGTCTTCTGCCGGATTGAAAAGCACCAGTTGTTCCACGATGTTCGCACCAGTGTTCCCTCCGGCGAACCACCACTTCGACAGTCGCTGAGGCACCCCCAACATCGTGGAGTATCCCAATCGGCCACCACCTAGATAGTGCTGCGCTCGAGCGGCGACCACTTTGCCGGTCGTCGTCTTGACCTCTACAGCGACGCGCTGCTCGTCGGCAGCACCTTCGTCAGGCATCGACAAACTGCGAACTGAACGCGGTGCGATGAGAAGTCCCTGTAGAGAGGTGGGCCTTCGGCGACCATCCACCGTCGTGAATGCAACGTCGACGACCGCAGTCTCTGGGAATGGATTGGTGATCATGATGCGCATCGACGAGCCGTCAAGCGTGACACCATCAGCGAAATACCACGTCGAAGAGGTGGCTGTGGTGCAAGACGCGGTCACATCACCGGCTGCAAACTCACTCTGCTGTTCGACCGAGGCGAGCGCGCCGATGACTTCGACGATCGGCACCACGACACCGACTGTGCGACCGTTCAAGACATCCACCGACTTCTGGGTTCGCGCCGGAACGAGCACTTGACGCTGCTCTTGGCCGTCGGCGCTCAACAAAGTGACAGCTGCAGTCACCTCAGCTTCCGTCGGGTTGGCAATCACGACGCGCCCTGCACTCAACCCGTCACCAGCGGCAACACCAGGACAAAACCATGATGTGCTGATTCGCGGCGGTGCTGGTTGCTGTGCGAATGCAGCGAGCGGGATGCGCGCTGGACCTGCGCCTTCTTGTTCGACAGGAGTCTGGCGCTCGACATACACGAGTGCGCCGACTGCTGTGGCGACGAGTGCGGTGTTGACAGCACGACGCACGAGACGACGAGCAGGAGAAGTCGAATGAACGTGCAACGTCGTCATTGCTGCATCACCAAGATCTTGCGTGGACGTAAGACGGCAAGAACAAACACGAACACCCACAGACCAAACTGCACGAGAATGAGCGCGGTACGCATGAAACTCGTGTCGAATTCGAGTACCGCAGTTCCACCTTGCGGCACTTCATAAGCTGTCGTCACGCCGAATGCTGGTCGTGCAGCTACAGGCAGACCCCCGACCGTGAGTTTCCACGAGGAAGTGAACGGAACCGCCACATGGACAATTCCGGCGTCGATGACGCTCGCCATTCCATCTTCATCGCGACGCGAGTGAAGAATCGGAGTGGCACCCGCGATGTCGTTCGCGATGAGGCTCACTGCACCCCCCGATGTACTCGCATCAGCTGCGCCAGCTGCGAGCATCGAACGCACCGGAATCCACGACGTGTTCTCGTAGATGACCAGATCGGGTGATGCGTAACGCCGACGAAGATCCAGCTGGCTGGCAAGTGCATCAGCGAGACCCCGAGGGGCTTCCACTGGGTCATCACGACGTGACGTTGCGTTGTCGATGATCGGAACCACCACGAAGCGCACACCGAGCGGCGCCAATAATCGACCCGCACGCGCCGTCGTGCCCCGCACGATTCCGCGAGCAGCTACCTCAGCCAAGTCGGTCGCATCACTTCTATATGGCTCCCACGAATCTGAAAGAGAAGGACGAGGTCCATTCATCACTCCGTAAGCGACCCCCCATCCGAGGTTCACAGGCGCAACCGGGAGCACACGAGAGTCACCCAAGAACAACACGCGATAGTCCCCGTCGTCGTCTTCTTCAGGTAGCTGTCCGAGCAGTTGCGTGAGAGACGTTCGCGTCTGGCTCCATCGACCATCCACGGTGGCGAGCAACGATGGCAACAGTCCAACAAGTAGAGCGACACCTGCAAGTGCCCCGAGCGGTTGACGCCAGCCAAAACGAGCACGTCGGATGTCAATTGACAGGCTTGCACCCAGAGCACCACAGGCGACTGCTACACCAAAAGCCACCGGCACCAACATCACCGCTGGTTCAGCGGTGTGCGCAGGAAGAAGAGCGCGATCATCCAGCACCACGATCACGAGGGACACCGCAGCAAGAAGTGATCCACGTAACGCCCACGGTGATCGCGCTCCGCGCACCACGATCAAAGCCACGGCAGCAGGCACATACAGACCAATCGACAACCATGCGAGCGGAACATCGCCGACATTGAAACGCGCAAGTGATGCAAGCCCTTCACCACGTCCACCCGGAACCGAGGATCCCATCAACTTGTCCCACCATCCGGTTTGTACGTACGTGGTGGCCCACGGTAAGTGCAACAACACGGACAGCACCACGGAGGTGACAGACACCGATAACCACACTGATGCTCGTCGCCACGCACCATGAATTCCTGTCACCAAGAACCAGACCACTGCGACGATGCCGATAGTAGCGATGAACGCAGGTTCGAATGCCACAGCAACGGCGATTATGAGAGTCATCGTCGCGAATGTTCGTCGTCGACGCACATCTGATGGGATGACGAAGTAATCACGCGCATCGAGCGGTGCGGACAACGATGTCGCACGGTGGCCGACGATGATGCGGGCGCAATGCGCCACCCACGGCAGTGCGGCGTACACGATGAGCCCGCTCCATCGACCCGAAGAGAGAGCTGCATACGGCAAAGGGACTGCGGCGTACAGCGTCGTTGCAAAGAGGCGCGCACGGCGCACACCGAAAACTGAGGCGAACTGCCATACGCCGACGTAGCCGACGACTGGCAACAACAACACAAGAAGCGTGTGTAACAACCCCATACGACCGAGTGTCAACGCTCCCGCGCCTGCGAGTAGAGCAACGCCAGATGGCAATGCCGCGACTTCGCCGAACGATGATGCCCACCAACCAGATGAATACGAGGCCAGAAGATCACCAGGGCCGTCGGTGAAGCGCACGAACTGTCCGATGTCTTCCACACCGTGGAGCCACAACGAACGACCGCCAACGATGGTGCCGAGCGCAAGAAGTGTCCACAACAAAACTGTCGAGCGTTCGGATGTCGCAACTACTCCTCCGACCTTGTTCGCTTCGGATTCAGCGACACCGGTAGTGCGAGCACGTCGTCTGAGCCACACAGATAGCCGTGCACTTCCTCTGGCCTGCAGCGCGTGCACTTCATCATCGCCCACGAGGCGGTGTGTCTTTACTCGGGCGCGTCGACGCCGAATGTTGGCCGTAGCCAGAGGCACTGCAACGAGTGCTCGAGCTGCAGCCAATGATCGGCGCGCATTGCTGGCAAACAGGCCAATGAAAAGTTGCACCACAGTGAAAAGTGCGAGCTCGGCGATGACGAGTGGTAATCGACTCGTCGCCGTGAGCGACAAGACGGTGTTGATGCGCTCACGCTCTGCTAGCGCAGGAAGTTGATCGGCGGTGGACTCTGGAAGACGTTCGACGATGCGCTCACGGTGCCGACCTACTGCCGCAGGAGCGATGACGACACGCGCACCAGTGGTGTGCACTCGCCAGCACAAGTCGAGATCGTCACCCACGAGAGGCAGAGATGTCTCGAAGCCACCGATGGTGCGAAAGAGATCAGCGCGCACCAACATGCAAGCCGTCGGCAACACGAACACGTCGCGAACCGCGTCATGTTGTTCTTGGTCCTTCTCCCCCGCGTCGACGATCGGATCACGTTCTCCGAGTCGGTCGACTTGCACGCCGACGTGCTGCAGCACAGTCGCGTCGTCCCAGTCCACCAACTTCGGTCCGACGAGACCCGCATTCGTGCGATACAACTCTTCGACGAGTCGTGTGATCGCGTCGGGGGCGAGTGCCACATCGTCGTGCATGAGGCAGAAGAACCCAGCATCACCTTCAACCAACTCGAGAACCGTGTTGCACGCCGATCCAAAACCGGGATTGGCTCCGAGGTACCGCACTACTGCCGTCGGCAGCGCGGTTGCGACAGCATCGGCGATCGGCCCTGCAGACGCAGTGTCATGACGTCCGGTGACAAGGACCAAGTACTGAAGGTTCGGATAGTCCTGGGCTGCGAGAGCGAGAAGAGACGTGTGCAACCACGGGGCCACGCCCAAGGACGCTGCCTCAGGTTGGTGAAGGACCATGACCGCAACCACCGCTGGCACATCGCTGTTACCCAGGGCGGAAGGGTCTGGCTGGGACACCGGTGAGGCGCCCACGGAATCGGGGGCCATGTCAGACACGCTCATGTGAGGCTACAGAACATGCCCAGATTGGGCCTGTCGAAGCCCTTGAGGGGCGTTGCCCATCACCCCACGAGGACTTGGGGCATCCTGCCCGGATTGTGCTTGCAAAAGTTTGCATATCGGGGTATTTTGCGTGCATGAAGATTCCTGCCCTCTCCAAGCTTCCTGCATCCCTACCGTCGATTCATTCGATCGACCTCACGTCGTTTGACATCAAGAAACTCGACGTGGCCAAGTTCATTGAGGCTTCGAAGTTCATTCCGGTTCCCAAGTTGATCGAGGCATCAAAGCAGACAGTGGCAAAAATGGACGTTGCGAATCTGCCCCTGCCGAACGTTGATGTTGCCAAGATCGCTTCTGCACCTGTCGTGCAAAGAGCAAAGGATGCCGGCTACACCGCCGTTGGTTTCGGCGTTCTGACGTTCCAGAAGGCGCAGGTTCGCCGTCGCGAGGTCACCGAGACCATCACTTCGACGCTGAAGCAGACTGTCAAGGACCGTTTCAACACGGCCAAGTGACGAGCAGGCGTCGCGCGCGCCTCTTCTGTCTCCTCAGGT
>Ga0209770_10000768_pt1 | contig 17083 bp, 19 predicted proteins | sample LauGreSu1BDMLBDD_2_FD_187572 | JGI IMG/M metagenome (GOLD analysis project Ga0209770, IMG submission 187572) | Freshwater lake microbial communities from Lake Michigan, USA - Su13.BD.MLB.DD (SPAdes) (version 2) | ecosystem: Environmental > Aquatic > Freshwater > Lake | place: Lake Michigan, USA...
CTTTCAAATAAAACAGTAGTTTTTATACGTATAACTTTAGCCCATTCATATTTTTGATAAAAATTAGAGGCATATTCAAAAGTTTTATCGTTATAAGCTAAAATATATATGCGTGTTTTCATATATATAAAATAAAAAAGAAAGCTTTATATTAAATAAATTTTTTACCGTGAAAATAAAAAAATGGAATTCGTTCATATATAAAAGGATGATAACAATAATGAGGTTTATTGAATATTTTAAGTAATTGTTCTGTATTTAAACCAGGATAATGAGCGTCTGTATTTATAATAGATTGTATTTCTTCGTCCGTATCAATAATTTCTTTACATTTTTTAAAAAAACCAATATATTCTATAAGTGTATCTTTTTTAGTAATCCAATAATTACAATAAAATTTTTTAAAATTACCATAAACATATTTATCAGGATAATTTAATTTAGTAAATACAATATCTAATATTCTATAACCATATTCATAACCAAGTCTCCATGCATCTAAATCACTAATATTTAATGGATATAATGGTTTAATATCATAATCAGGTTCATATTTATTAATTTGCATTATAATATTATTAACAGAATTTATAGGTATTTTTTTATCAGCCTTCCAAGATAAAAATCCAATATTATCGAAATCTTTCCAATCGTTATAATTATCTAATAGCCATTCATCAAATATAATACTTTCAAATAAAACAGTAGTTTTTATATGTATAACTTTAGCCCATTCGTATTCTTTATAAAAATTAGATGCATATTCAAATGTTTCATCATTATAAGCTAAAATATAAATACGTGTTTTCATATTATATAAAGATTATATTTTTAAGCATTATATAATGACGAAAAAATTGTTAGTTTTATATGTATTTCATGAATATAATGCTAATGTTGAATATTTTATAAAAAATGCAATATATTATGATGAAAATGTTGATTTTATAATAATTGCAAATAATAAAAATGTAAAATATGAATGTCCTAATTATGTTAAACGATTATATCGTGATAATATTGGTTATGATTTTGGCGGATGGAGTGAAGGAATAATAAAAGATGATTTATATAAAAACTATGAATATTTCATATTTGTAAATTCATCAGTAATAGGTCCAATATTACCATTATATAATACTAAAAAATGGACCGATATTTATTTAGAAGGTTTGAATAAGGATGTTAAATTATTTGGAAGTGCTATTAATACTTGTGTAATGAATAAATTCGTAAAAATTAATACAAATAGAGAGATTAATCCACACGTCCAATCATTTGTATTTTCTATGAATAAAGAAACTGTAGAATTTTTAATTCAAAAAGAAATATTTAGTTTAACGAACATATATAGTGATTATATATTAACAATACTTAATAAAGAAATTCATATGTCATATTTAATATTACAAAATAACTGGAATATTGGATGTTTAATACCATATTATAAAAATGTAGATTTTAGAAAAACTAGCAATTTTGATAAAGAATATTTGGATGATATCGTTGGTAATAATTGTTATAATATAATATGGAACGAGTATGATATCGTATTTATTAAAACACACCGAAATATTAATTATAGTAATTACTTAAGATTTAAAACATAATATATTTATATTCATTTAAATAATGCATCAAGAAGCAAAGAAGTTTTTATCATTCGTAAAAACAATATTACCAACATATTTTATAAATAAAAAAGTATTAGATGTAGGATCCGATAATATAAATAATAATAATTATTTGTTTGAAGATTGTGATTATTATGGTAATTATATGGAAAAAACCAAAGATTTGCCATATGAAAATATATTTGATACGATAATATCTAGTAATTATTTTGAACATGATCCCGATTATCACGAGACATTAAAAAAAATATATAAGATGTTAAAACCGAATGGGTTATTTTGTTTTACTTGTGCGTCAAATGGACGTTTAGAATATTTAGAAAAAATAGATAATAATTTAATTAAATATTATTATAAAAATTTAACAGAATTAGATTTAAAAAAAGCATTAAAAGTAAAAGAATTATTTTCATCATATGACAGTTATTATAATAGTTCATCAAAAGATTTATATTTTTGGGGAATAAAACGAGAAATTACTATTGAACCCCAATATCCAATATACAAAGAAGAATTTGTATTACAAACAACGAATGTATTAAAATTATAAGTGCGTTTATTTTTATATTTATATATTAGAATATGAAAAGTTGCCCGTCTGATAAAGTACTTAAGATTATTACATTTGAAAAATGTGTAAATAAACCTACAGCTAAGAAAGCATCAAAACCTAAAGAACCGAAAGCACCAAAAGAACCTAAAAAATGCCCATCCGGTAAAATTTTAAGCCCTAAAGGTCGATGTGTAAAAAAAGATGGTCCAACTGCTAAAAAAATGAATGGAGAGCCAAAAGCCCCAAAAGCCCCGAAAGCTCCAAAAGCTCCAAAAGCCCCAAAAGCCCCGAAAGAACCGAAAGCTCCGAAAGCTCCAAAAGCCCCAAAAGCCCCGAAAGAACCGAAAGCTCCAAAAGCCCCGAAAGAACCGAAAGCTCCGAAAGAGAAATTACCGAAAGCACGAGTACCAAAAGAAAGAATACCAAAAGCCCCAAAAGAACCTAAACCAGCCGCAAAAAAAGCGCGTAAATTTAGTGCTTTTATACCAAATTATGATAAACCTGCATTAAATCAAATATATCAAGTATTAGGAGTATCACCATTTTCAACTTCATCTGAATTAAAAACAGCATATCGCAAATTAGCAGTCAAATATCATCCAGATAAACACGCAAATAATTCAGAGGCGAAATTAATATTTCAAGAAGTAACAAAAGCATATGAAATATTAAAAAATAAAGACAATAAATATTATTATGATTTACATAAGAAAAGTAGCACTTATGGAAAAATTATAACTGATATTAACCGAATGGTTGAAATAAAAAATAGAAATTCATTTATTTAATAATGTCTATATCTTCTCTCGCCTCTTTGTTCTCTAATATTGGCATAAATAGGAGTTATTTTTTTTTTAGCTTCAACCCAATCGTGGCTTAAAATATAAGAATCGCGATTATCTCTGCAAGTATCTGAATTTGCATATAATTGTCTCAATTTACCAGCAATTTGATTTCTAGATAATCGATTAGGTAATACAGCCTTATATCTATCAATATTAGCTCTTACGAATTTTTCTTGATCTTGAACATAAACACTTTCACCACCTCCCATAATGATTATTTATAATTATTAATTTAAAAAATAAAAATCATTTTTTTATAATGGTCCAGACGGAGTTATTAATTCATTATCAACTATATATATAGTCCATACATTCATATCTTTATTATTTATGATATATATATAATAAGTGTCAATAATGATTACATTATTTACAATAATATTATTTCCGATATAATTAGAAACAATATTTATTAAATCAGGTTCTTCGAAATATGGAATTTCGATCATATTCAAACCTTCATAATTATGAATATAATTATTAATGTAATTTACGATCTCATTAGCCATTATTGTTTAATAAGATTGTATGAAAATGAATTATCATTTTTTTTAAATACTTCTAATTTAAGTTCTTTACTAATAATAATAATAACTTTTTCATTAATATCATAATTATCATACTTTTTTTTCCATATTTCTAATCGACCAATCAACGATTCTAACGATTTATTAGATATATGAATTTTATATTCATTAAATATACCATATTTCCAATAAAATTTAGACATATTTAAATTATCAATATGGTTATTTTCATTACATTTAAAATTACTTATCGTTTTATTATAATCTTTCATAATATCACTTAAATTAAATAAACCTTCAATAATTCTTTTATCCCATTTTTCTAATACTGGTTTAACTTCTGTTCTAATTTTCCCACGCTGACACCAATCAGGAGTGCTATTTTTTAAATAAGGTAAATTATGACGATTTGCAAAGTCATAAATATCTTTTTTATATACATCGATTAACGGTCTTATAAAAGTTATATTATCAATAACAGAAATATATTCAACGCCAATTAAATTTTCATATTTATTATTATATGCAATATTTGTTAAAATATTTTCTAAACAATCATCTTTATTATGACCCAATATAACTATTGGATTATTACCACCAGCACATTTATAAGAATTAAATCTAACTTTTTTAGTATAACTCTCATAAACATCCCTTAAATCGTTTAACATACAATCATTTCTATTAATTTCGCTAATTTTTCTAACATATAAATCAATATCAAATAGAGAACATAAACATCGTAAGAATCCTACTTCTTCAGCTACTTCTTTACGATTATTATAATTAATATGAACTGCAATTAATTTAGTATTCTTATATTTATGATATAAATTATATAAACATACGACTGAATCAACGCCACCTGAGAGACTAATTATAATTATTTTTTCATTATTAAAATTAAATTTTCCAATATCAAATAATGGTTTTTGAAGAATTTCTTTATCTAATGGATCATTATCTAAAATACTTCTATCAAATTTAATAGGATAATTATAATAGTCGAGATTTTCAGTAAAATTAGCACGATTATAAGTAGCTTTAATAAAATTTTTAGGAATATCTGAACGTTTCCAACATTCATTCATAACAAATAATAAATTTTCTCTAATATTTGAATGTCTATATACCAACATATAAAACATCCAATCATCAATATTTAAATATTGAATAAATAATGGATTATTATATTTATCAACAATTTCTAATGCTTTTCTATTAAAATAAATGAGTATATGATTATTATATTCATGTCTATAATAATGTCTGGTTAATTGGTCATAAATTAAAATAGCCAATATAGGTTTATCAATCGAATCGCAATTAATTAAATTACCATAAGTATCTGATAAATATTTATCATTTTCATCATTTTGAGAAAACCAATATTTTCGTCTACTAATCCAATCACCGTAAAAAGAATCCATTATGAAAATGGATAAATAAAAAAATAAATTCATTTTTTTAATTATAATATTCATCTACAACGCCAAAAACGATTGCTTCCTCTGCATTCCATTCAATATCTTTTTTTAGTAATTTGTCTAATTTCTTTTTAGAAAAAATAGTTTTATCAACATAAATATTCGTAATATGTTCTTGCACTTTTTTAAAATTATTAAATTCTTCTTCTAAATATGTCATTTTACCCCAAACTCCTGATCTTAATTCATGTAATAAAACATAAGCATTTTTACCAATAAATCTTTTACAACCACAAACACTAATCAAAGTCCCAGCAGAAGCGACAAAACCATCAATAACCGTATAAATAGGTAATGTGATGGAATTCATACAATCAATAATACTTAAAGCAGAATGTATTGAACCGCCATCCGTTGTTAGATGTAAATAAATAGGCATAGGTTCGACATTCATAGCCATTTGAAATGATTTTAATTTTAATTCAACAGTACGCAATTCTTTATTTAAATTAAATGCACTAGTTGAATCAATATCATTATTAAAATAAATATGATTACCACAACTATAAATACTATTATTAGACTGTTTGTTAATAATAATATTTGGAATTGTTTCCTCATCGTCGTCATCATCTTCATTTTTTTTAGAATTTAATTTGCGTTTTTTATTGTTGCAAATGAAGGATGATGACCATTTATATTTATCCATTTATATATAATAATAAATAAAATCTTTAAATGACAAAAAATTAATTTTGCCATTTATATCAACCCATTTTGCTTATTTGTCGCATAACTACTTCAAAGCGCTTGCATGCTTTTTTTTGCGATTTTTAATTTCGGCTTGAATGAGCAATTCCATTTTAGATGGTTTGCGAGTTGGCACTCTCCTTTTTGCACGCAATTCAATAACCGTATTAATTTGCTTTTCCAAATTGGACATAAGCCTATTTTTGAATTCGCGCTTCTCGATTTCGTTAATGAGCAACATTTCGAGCTTTGAAGATGCCATAGTATGCATAATTATAATTTAAAACCAAATAATCATTTTTTTGAAAAAATTAAAAATTTCCCAACATATAAAAAAATGATAATAAATACATATAATATTTTTGAATTATGAAGAAAATAGAAAGCATACACAATAAAACTAAAGTAATTCAAACCGACGAATTACCATATAATAATCAAAATCAAATGTTAAAAGATAGCGATTTAAGACGGTTTTTCGATATGAATGGATTAGAAGGAATTAAATATAATAATATTAATTTATACAGAACTGCGTTTATTCACAAATCATATTGTACTATGAAAAATGCGGATTTCACCTCAGGTAATATGAACTGTCCAAAAGATTGTATTCCATTACAAGATATGTCATATGAACGGTTAGAATTTCTTGGAGATGCCATATTAAATATGGTAGTTGCTAATTATCTTTATTCACGCTTTCCAGATCAAAATGAAGGCTTTTTATCTAAAATAAGAACACGAATAGTAAATGGGAAAATGTTAGGATTTCTTTCGAATGAAATAGGTTTTAATAAATTTGCTATCATTTCTAAACAAGTTGAGGAAGCCAACGGAAGAAATAATTATAAAATAATGGAGGATATATTAGAAGCATTTATTGGCGCATTATATACCGATTTTCAAACACAAACAGATCGTGTTAGTATGCCTAAAACGATAAATTTAACGCCAATATCAGGAGTCGGATATTATATAGCTGAAAAATGGATTATATATATTATTGAAAATTATATAGATATTAGCGAATTAATTATTCAAAAAACAAATTATAAAGATATGCTTGTATCTTATATGCAACATTCAATACAAGATACGCCAAAATTCTGTGAATTAGGAATAACGACTAAAGATAGTGTTAAAGTATTTAGTTATAGTGTTAAAAATAGGTCGAATGATACTATAGCAACTGCGTCCGGATTTACTAAAAAGGATGCAGAAAATAATGTAAGCAAAGAAGCATTAATTTATTATGGAGTTTTAGATATTAAAGATTAAATAATCTCATTTTATATTAGATATGGCAGATACAATAATAAAAGATGTTTCAGTCATGAATACTGATTCTAATATAAAAAATTTTGTTAGTTCATTACTGGACAATTCAAAAGAAGATACTAATTACTCATTACATAAATTATTATATGATGAGATATATAATTATTTTGTAAAAAATACAAATCCAACAAAAGTAGATTATGATATGTTAGAATATTTATCTCCAACTAAACCAATAACAAATAAATCATTACGAGATGTTATTAAATATTTGTTATTATATACATATAAAGCAAATGCAAATGAGATAGAAAATCATAAAAAAATAAATGAAAGCTTAGAACAAATAAAAAAACAATTAACTGAATTATATAATATTCATAAAAACCCAGATTTAGAACCATTACCACCATCGCTATAATCATTATTTTCAAAAGTTCTAGTAAAGTTCTTTTTTATTCGTAATGGAATTATAATATAATAATGAACTACGCAAATAAAAAAATATATAATTTTAAATATAATTTTCATATATTACTTATTTTTTCATTATTTTTTTTAAATTAATCATTTCAATATCTTTAGTCCTAACTGATGATAAATATTTATTTTTATTTGATTTAGACATAGAAAAGAAATCGATAATAGGTATTTTTATTTCTGTTTGTGTATATTCGGTTAAATCATAAAGATCATATAATCTTTCCATTTCTTTAAGAAAATTATATTTAGAAATTTTGTTATTATTGATATAATCGCTAATATTATAAATTAATGTTTCTTTGGACATATTATAAATAACAAAAATATTAAAAATCATTTTTTATTTTGCTTTTTCTTCAGCCCATAATTTTCCAATATGAGCCATTTTTTCTTTATTTGGAATATCTGAATCTTTTAGTTTAGCCATTTGAGCTCTAACAAATTCATTATATGGATTTTTCTTAACATCATAAATAGTATTATAAATTTTTTCAACATTTTTTAATAAATTCTTTTTGGTGATTTTATTATTACCGTTAATGATTTCAACGATATCGGCAACTAGCATTTTCTTAGACATTATATAAAAACAATTAATTATATTATAATCATTTTTTTATTAGTCTTGTATATAAATAATATTTATTAAAATTAAATATAAATGGATTATACAAGAATACAAATCGATTCGATTGGTATAGGGTTAGTAGATTATAAAAATGTAGATTTAACACGTGATGGATTCATTAATAGTTATTTAGCAGTAGGTGAAAAAATACCATCATCTGCTGCTACAGATACTAACAATCTAAATTATTATTATGATCTCATAGTAGCCGAAAATCACATAGGAATAAACGCTACCAGAAATCAATTAACTACGAGTAATAAAAGTTTATTAATTAATGGAGATATCGTATGTAATGGAATAATACACGCCGAGAATATAATGATTGATAGTATAAATACAGCATCTACATTAGCAGAAACTTTAAATAAATTATCATCACATCTATTATTTTATCCAATAAGAGATTATTTACAAAATAATATTTATACAAATTATAATCTAGTATTAGGACACAGCAATAACGCCAATAACAATTTAAACCCTCTTAAGATATCCCGTCACTGTGATGGAAATATAAATAATATTCAATTTGTGATAGAAAATAATGATGTTACAAATCTAATTACTACCAAATTCAGTAGTGGTATTATAGGAAATACGAATGAAGCTCCTATGCATTTTATAACATCTGTTGGAATGCCTATACATTTCAATATTAGTAAAAATACAAGCGATATTGATAATTTATATTTAGACAAAACAACCATACCATATGATCGTCGTCAATTACCTACATATAACACTACTAATTATCCAACGATGGTATTAGATGTTAATAAGTCAGTATTAATTAATTTAGACAGACAAACCGAACAAATAACATATTCAACATATGAATTTGATAATATAAATAAAACGACTATAGGTATTGAAACAAAATATCCAGAATTGCTGGTGAATGGAACATTATATGCAAATAAGATATTAATATATGATTATGTTTTAAAAAAACCAGTAAATATTGATACTATATTTTTAAGAAATTCAGGTTTAACATTAAATGCAAATCAAATTAATGGAGGTTATTTCAATCAAAGTGAATTTTTCTTTACATCAAATTTATATATTGGAAATCCAATCAATAAACATAAATTAAAAGTTTATGGTGATGCTGAAATTACAGATACAACAATTACATCCAATATTATAACATCAAATATAACAATAAGTGATAATTTCATAGTAGAAGCTAATAATGATGGTTCAGTAGTATGTGATTTTAATCGTTTGTGTAATTTTTCTTCTGAAGCTATATTTAACGATGTATTAACGGCTGATGTAATTAATGTTAATACTATTGATATTACTAGTAGTGGTGGATTATTAGTAGATGGTTGCAATATTTTACCATTATTATCTGCTATATCACAATCAAACCCACAATTAACAACACCACCTACTGTAATTCAATCACCTACACAAACATCAAATTTGAATGTTAGTGGTATTATAAATATAGGCGAACCTCGATTAGATATTACAAACCTTTTTAATATTTATAAACATACATCAGCAAATACATCACAATTTCAAATATTTTTATATGATGGTTCAAAATCTACCGTGACTGCATCAAAAGCTTATATTGGTCATACAAATTTAAATGATATATCTGGACAAATTGATAATAGTCTTGTATTTTTAACAGAAAATAATTCAGCCTGGAATAATATTTATTTTTATTCAGGTAAAAATAAATCGAATATTAAGAATGAAATACCAAATTTAGCAATATTAGAAAATTCAAAAGTAGGTATAAATACCCTTCAACCCGTAAAAACATTAGATGTTAACGGTGATATAGTTTCAACTAATTATTATATTAGGCAAAATACGAATATTTATAATACAGAATTACCAATCATTTATAATAATTATAATAATTTAACTAAATTAGATATTAATATTCCTTTGATTACAACAATAACTAATAAACAAAAATTAAATGTAATTGGTGGCATAAATTCATATGACGGCTATTATGAAAATTCATATAAATTATGCACATTCAAATATTTTAATAATAGTAATGCATGGATTGCAAATGCTAATATAGGTATTGGTGTATCTAATATTGATAATAAAATAACAATCCCATTACAAATAAAAAATTCGTCCTTAAATCAAAATACAATTAATAATAGTGTTATGAGTTTTTATAGAGCAAATGACCGTTCCTATTATTCTGGTATTGAATTTTGCGATGACATAACAAATACTGAAATAGTCAATAAGAATAAATGGTATATTTATAAAAAACATATAACGGATGATGTAAATTTTGTAGGACCATTACAGATTGGATATATAGAAAATGATTATGAACCTGCAAATACTTGTGTAAATATTTATTATAATTCTTCAAAATATTTTATAGATATTAATAATAATACTACATATAATTCATACGAAGATTATTCTCATCATAATGAAATAGTTAATATAACAGGAAATGTTAAAATTAATGGAGATTTAGATATTGATGGTTCAATCAATATTAGTGGAAATTATAAATTCAAAAGTAATAATATTATATTTGTTCCAAATTTACTAACAACAACAATAAATAAAATATATTCGATGGGTAATAATAATTATTATATAGATACTATTTTAACACCAAATGGCGCTTATAGTCTCGCTAGTAATATTCACTTATTAGCATCAAATGTTTATTCAAATATAAATAAATCATATGACCCGGTATCAAGTATCAATATAATAAATGCAACCAATACCAGTAATTTAGCATCAAATATATATAAGACAACTTCAAATATTTCCTTAAATATAAATAATTATAATGGGATAATTACAAATTACGATAGTAATTTAAATATAACGCGATTATTTACCCCTTTTTTTTTGACTTATAAGGGTTCTACAAAAACAAATCAAACAAGTAATTATTATTTATTTAATGATATTAGCAAAAATAGATATCCTAGTGATTATAATATTATTAAAACAAATGCATCAAATAATTATATTATAGCTAGTAATATTTATAATACAACTTCAAATATTTATAATAATATTTCAAATATTTCAAATACTTTAATTAATTATTTAAATATTGGAGTTAATAATTTTAATGAAACTACGATATTACAATCATCAGCAACTACAACTAATGATACAATTATACAATCTTATATATCATATCCACAACCATTAGCGAATGACATTCAAAATATATTAATAACATCGGGGAGTAATCTTATAATTTCACAACAAATACATAATATTTCATCAAATTATTATACGAGTCTTTTGAATTTTAATAATGAATATTTTCCATATATTTATACAATTTCATCAAATAATATGATTACATCATCAAATATATATATATCAACATCGAATATATATAATAATGATATTATTAATACACCAATAACAAATGAAAATATATTAAAATATTCACATTCAAACGCATTATATGCTGATAGAATTTATAGTAATGTCTCAAATATTACAAATTATATTAATGATTATTATCCAAATTATAATAATAATATTCTAAATACTAATAGTTATTTAGCATCAACTATAACAACATCAAATATAGCAAGATTAAACGCGATAAGTACAGATAAGATTTATATAAATTTAACATTAGGATTTCAAAATTATATAACTACTGCATCAAATAATTATATATTTTCATCAAATAATTCCAATACAGTAATAACATTTAATAGAGATGAACCAGTATCATTAACACCATATACGAAATTAACAATACCTACAGGTATTTCAATAATATATACGGATACCAATTCATTCAAAGAAAAATTTATGAATTATAATAATATTGCAATAACATTATTAGATAATTATGATTATATAAATACAGAAATTAGAATATTGAATAATATAAATAAACAAAAATCAGCAATCGTAGTGAATGTATTTAATGAACTAATAAGCGATATTTTAATATTACAAACATATGCAACTACGAATTATAATGATGGTGAGTTTTTAGCAAAAAGTGAAAATCTGACAAATAAATTTATAGTATGTGTGAATAAATCATATGATTTCGCAAATTCTTTTAAAGATTTAGCATCTAAAATTAATGATTATATTGGAGCTTATATAGGTAATTCAAGAACTATAATAGATATTTTGAATACTTGTATAGAAACTACAAATAATATTTTAAATGATTGTTGGGAAATATCTAAAATAATAGTTAAATATGTAAGTATTTCATTTTCTATGAATGGTATTATAAAAGAAAATAATGGTTTAGAAGAAATTGCATCACCTCCAATCGATACTGATGTTATTATTACTGGTAATTTAATTAAATTATACCCATCTAAATCAGTATTTATAGGATATGATCGTGCATGGTATACAAATATTCAAAATACCATGTCTATAAATCCACCACTCTATGTTTATAATGATAATACAAATACGTCATTATGTGTATTTTCAAATAGAGGAAATACATTCTCAACAACAACAGGACTAACGACAATTATAGCAAACGCTAAAATTGATATTAAAATTATAGATGCTTCAATATATAATGAGACAAATTCAATAATAGAAAGCGTATCATTATCATTATTGTCAATAAGAAATCGCACTACTATAGATGAGCCAACAGTAAATCATAAATTATCGAGTATATTTCAAATAAAACCAACGAATAGTGCAACATCTTTTTTTAATTGTTATAAAACATATGATGATATCAATATATTTAATATTGGGTCTGGTAATTTTTATGACCCAACCACAAATATAATATTAAAAAGAGATAATGTTGTTCATATAAATGATTCAACATCAACACACTTATTGCGATTAACAAATCCATCTACAAATCCAGTATCAATAGATATATCACAACATAATAATAGTAATAATTGGACATTAACAATCGATGATAATTTTAAATATAAATATAATTCAAAAAATATTATAAATATTCATACGAATGGTATTTTAATAAATGATGATGATGATGATAATGATGAAACAAGTTTATTTGTTAATAGTTTCGATAATTTACCAGCATTATTATTAAAAAATAATTATTCAACACAAACACAAGTAATTAAAGAATTTGATTTAACGACCGCTAATTTTAATTATAACTATTCTGTATTTGGTTTAAAATATTCATTAATAGAACCAATACCCGATTATGACGTTGAAAATACTACATATTCAATAAATAATGATATTAATTTTACAAATATATCGAATGAAATATTTAATGTTTCTGCAAATTATGCAGATACTACTACTTTTAATTATTCAAATAATATAATTGAAATATTACCATTCATTAAACGTTATGATTCTAATATTTCATTTATTATTAATGATAAAGTAAGTTATGATGTCCCAGTTTCATTAGGTAGTGCTAGTGTAAATATTAGAATAATAATACCAACTGTATTAAATAGTATATATAGTACTAATGTAAGTTTGAATGTTTCTAATTGTACGTTAACGACTTATATTCAAGAAGTAACAGTTGATCCAGGTGATATTGGTGTAATTACTCTTAGTTATAATACTAATAGTTCTCCACCAATACCAGTAAATCATACAATCGTTTATAATAAATATAGTTCATTTATTATAAATAAAATAACAGCTACAGTTTCATCATATTCTTATCATTTATCAAGAAATGAATATTCAATTCCAAGTGCTATAACATCTAATTTTTCATCAACTATAACGAGTAATGTGAATTCAAATATAATAAATATAAATAATAATATTACATATTTAAAATCATCATTATCGTCAACATCAACCCAATTTAATTATAATGAGATTGATGAGAAAATATATACAACTTATTTATTTGGAAAGAAATATTCATTAAATTTTGCATTCAATATAACTGATTATTATAATATTCCTGCTAATTTACCAATAACACAAAGATTTATTAAAAATAATGCCAAATTACCTTTAATAAAACAAAAAAATATTTTAGGAAATTATCATAATATTTATAGTTATACGAATGATTATGAAATATATTTCAACGATTTTAAATTAATTAATATTGATAATAAAGGTAATTTGAATACAACCGGAAATATTGAAACAAATAATATATATTTACAAGGTGATATTTATAATAAAGATGGAATATCATTATATGATAATATAATATCAATATTTAATAATAATAAAGCGATTGCAAATTTTGAATTAAATACGAAAAATATTATATTGAATGCAAGTTCATATAATAGAAATAATTATAAAGGTTGTGTATTAATTAATGGAGGGGATGATTTAAACCCAGTAAATAATAATATGTTTCAAATTAATAATTTCACAGATACTGATAATTTTATAACATTAAATTCATGCACACAAAATTCATATATTCATTTTAACTCAAAGACTGTTGAATTTTCGAAGGATGTCAATACTATTTATAGAATTGGTTCAAAAAATAATATATTTGGAATATGGAAACGAATTAATGACCCATCTATGGATTATAACAATAATTATTATATAGATACATCAATAACATCAACTGATATTTATAAAAATGCAATAAATATTAGTTATGATTCAAATCTTTTTAATATTTATAATAATGGCTTAATTTATTCGTTAGCAGCTGATGAAGCTAATGCATTATATAGAACACCAATCACAAATGCCTTAACAAAAGTTAATAGCTTAACTGGATATACTTATAAATACAATACGGCACCAAATGCTAAAAGTTATACAGGATTATTAGCTAGTGAAGTAATGGCAGTTTTGCCAGAAGTAGTATCTATATCTCCAATCGATGGAAGTTCAAATATAGCATATGCTAATATAATAGGATTATTGGTAGAGAGTATAAAAGAATTAAAATCTCAATTAGATGCATTAAACACTATACCTTAATATTTAACTTTCTAAGAATAGTATTATAAGTTCTATTATCGAATTGTGTTTTACCATTTTCAATATTTGTGATAAAATCCGATTTAATAGTTGGACTAATCAATTTACTTAATTGGGGTTGTGTTAATCCTTTAGCAGTTCTAGCATTACGAATAATATCAATTTGTTCCTGTGAATATTTAAGGACTTTGGGTAATTCATCATTATCATCTACTTTTTTTATATGAATATTGGTTTTAGCATTAATATCAACATTCGTTTTTTGTTTATTTTTAGTTAAAACAACAGGTGTAAAATCTTGAAATGATTTCCATTCAGTCATTATTATTTATTTATAATAATTATTTTTTATATAGGATATTCGATAAAATGATATAAACAATAGGAGATATAATAGAAATAAAAATAAATGGCTACTAAACAAATTATCGATAAGTTCGTATCATCAGTAGATACTAGTGTTAATTATTCAGTAAGTGATTTAACTAAACTTCTCAAAGAAGCTTATAAGAATTCTAAAACTCATACAGCATCTGGAGAAGTAAAAGTGAAAAAACCACCATCCGCATATAACCTCTTCATTAAAGAGAAGATGGCAGAGCTAAAGAATGATGGTTGTAATCCTACTGAGCGAATGAAAAAGGCTACTGAACTATGGAAAGATGAAAAGGCAAAAAATCAAACAGCGCCTGAAGTTTAATTAACAATCAGCTAAAGTAGCTCTCACGCGCATAATAGCTAATCCTAATCGATTTGTTCCATTCCATTCATTAATATTAGTATTTAATGTATCTGTGATATTAAGTCCATTACCCCAAATAGAATCGTATGGAGAACATTCCACGATCAATTTCTCACCCGTTAAAAGTAATTTATTTTTTAATTCCAAATTTTGACTAAATTTAGCAAGATTTGCGTTATATACGATACCATCGGCAACAGTATTCCATTTAGATTCGTTGAAATTTTTAACAGTTCTTCCTAATTTCTTTTGTTCTTTAGGTTCTGCTGATTTCATAATAAGATCTGCAGTCTCATAATCGCCGAATAATAATGCTTTTTGTTCCATCATAAATTGCTCACAACAATTATAAATTTTATTATTGATTTTGAATTCGACAGGATGCCACTGCGATAAATATCCTGATTTGAAATAAACTCCATTATCGTTTTCATAAAACTTTTCGCTGTGTGATGACATGATTAATTATAATTCAATCATAATAATAATGTTTCATTTTTTTATAAAAAATGATTATAATATTTATATTTACTATTATATGTCATTAGAAATTAAATATACAAAAAAAGAATTAATTAATTCTATTAAAATTGATTGTTTAAAAAAAGGATTGAAATATGATTATGTGAATAAATTATCAAAAGATGAATTAATTGAAATTTTGAAAAGTAATAAAATTGCGTATATTAATTATGAAACATTAAAGAAGGAAATAATAATGACCGAAAGTTATAATAAAAACAGGGATATTATTATCGGCAATTTTATTAAATATGAAAATATACCATATAGTACAATTAAAAATATTACACCATATACTACTAATGACGAATTATTAGAAATTATAAATAAACATAATTTACATTATGAAGAAAATTTCACAAATATCAAAGAATTTGTTTATAATCTTTATAAAGTATATTTGAAATTTATAAATGCATCTGGTATTAAAAATGAATGCGAATATATAACTCTACCAAGTATATTAAAAGCATTTAAGAAGTTCCTATAATCTCCTTAAATCGTTTTATAAAGGTAGTAGAAGTAGATTTAAAATTAACGATGGGTTTGTAATAACTATCATTATTTTTTGTTTCCCATTCTAATATAATATTATTGGGAACATTACGCAATTCTGGAATCCATTTTTTAATATATAAACAGTCACGATCATATTTCTTTAATTGGGCAGTTGGTGAAAATATGCGAAAATAAGGTTGTGAATCAGCACCCATAGATGCACACCATCTCCAACCGCCATTATTAGATGATGGGTCATAATCTACTAATTTAGATGCGAAATATTC